>JABAHR010000218.1_pt7 | contig 52397 bp, 49 predicted proteins | sample 7062101 | NCBI WGS metagenome assembly JABAHR01 (sample SAMN14534553, study PRJNA622989) | marine sediment metagenome | biome: marine biome [ENVO:00000428]; feature: marine pelagic biome [ENVO:01000023]; material: deep marine sediment [ENVO:00002113] | place: India: Gulf of Kutch | collected...
CAGCTCAGGCTGTCGCAGACCCGGATGGTGATCGGCGGTGGCGGCGTTTGGCCTTCTGCGACCACGTCGAAATGGGCATAGAAGGTCGCCACCTCGTACACCTCGGCCATCGGCAGGCGCATCTCCTGGGCGAGCGCCGCCAGATGGGCCGCCGACAGCGAGCCATAATGGTCCTGAATGAGGTGCAGGTACTCGATGAGCAGGTCGCGCTGGCGCGGACGGTTCTCGAGCAGCGCGCGGATTGCCTCATGCGCCGCCGGATCCACCTGCCGGCCCTTGGGGCGCGCCCGCGCGTGCCCCCTCTTGGCACCGGGATGGCTGCGCGTTTTGACTTTCTGGGCGTGCTCGGACATGGACTCTCGACTTCGTGTTCTCATGCGGCGCCGCGCCGACTCTGTTCGAGCGCGCGGTCAGGCACCGAGCGCCTTCGCCATCGTCGACGCGATGGCCGCCGGCGACGGCGGAACATGCACGCCCGCGCGGCGCAGGGCTTCGAGCTTCTCCTCGGCGGCGCCCGTGCCGCCGGCGATGATGGCACCCGCGTGCCCCATGCGTCTACCCGGCGGCGCGGTGACGCCGGCGATGTAGCCCACCACGGGTTTTCGATTGCGCTCGCTGGCCACGAAGGCGGCCGCCTGCTCCTCCTCGGTGCCGCCAATCTCGCCGATGAGGATGATGCCGTCGGTGTCCGGATCGGCATAGAACAGCTCGAGGCAGTCGACGAAGCCGATGCCGTGCACGGGATCGCCGCCGATGCCCACCACCGTCGACTGACCGAGGCCGGCGGCGCTGGTCTGGGCCACCGCTTCGTAAGTCAGGGTGCCCGAGCGCGAGACGATGCCGATGCGCCCGCGGCGGTGGATGTGCCCGGGCATGATGCCGATCTTGCACGCGTCCGGCGTGATGATGCCGGGCGTGTTCGGGCCGATGAGGCGCGTGTCGGCGCCCTCGAGAGCGCGGTGCACGCGCACCATGTCGAGCACCGGGATGCCTTCGGTGATGCACACGATGAGCGCAATGCCCGCGGTGATGGCCTCGAGCATCGCCTCGGCGGCGTGCATCGGCGGCACGTAGATGACGCTCGCGTCGGCGCCCGTGGCCTCCATGGCCTGATCGACGCGATCGTAGACCGGCAGATAAAGGTGCTTGCTGCCGCCCTTGCCCGGCGTTACCCCGGCCACCAGGCGCGTGCCGTAGGCAATGGCGCGCTCGCAGTGAAACGTGCCCTGGGCGCCGGTGATGCCCTGGCAGATGACCTTGGTCTCGCTGTTGACGAGGATTGCCATCGCGTTTCGCCGGCGTGCGCGCTCAGGCCGCCGCCACGGCCTTTTCGGCCGCTTCCTGCAGGCTGTCGGCCGGCGTGAACGGAACCCCCATGTCGCGCAGGGTCTTCTTGCCGAGATCGCGGTTGGTGCCCTCGAATCGCACCACGATCGGCACGCTCCTGCCGATCGCCTTGTAGGCCGTGGCCATGCCTTCGGCCACCGCGTCGCAGCGCGTGATGCCGCCGCCGATGACGTTCACCAGCACGACTTTCACCTGCGAGTCCGAGAGCACCAGCCGGAAGGCGGCGGCAACCTGGTCGCGACTCGCCGAGGGCGGCACGTCGAGAAAGTTGGCGGGCTCGCCACCGCACAGCTTGACGATATCCATGGTGGCCATGGCGAGCGCCGCGCCGTTGACCATGCAGCCGATGTTGCCGGGCAGCTTGAGATAGTTGAAGCCGTGGCGCGCCCGCTCGAGCTTGCCCGGCTCCTCGGCGTCGCGGAGATCCTCGATGTCCTTGTGACGGAAAAGCGCGTTGTCGTCGACGCTCATCTTGGCATCGAGCGCCAGCACCGCACCGTCCCGGGTCACCACCATGGGATTGACCTCGACCAGCGAGGCGTCGTAATCGACGAAGGCCGCGTACATGCCGAGCATGATGCGCTCGGCGGCGTCCACCTGCCCGCCCTCGAGACCGATGGCCTCGGCCTCGCCGCGCGCCTGGGCGCTCAGCAGCCCTTCGTCGGGATCGATGGCGAGCCGGCGGATCTTCTGCGGATCCTGCGCGGCCACCACCTCGATGTCGGTGCCGCCCTCGGTCGAGGACATGAGCGTGACCCGGGAGGTGACGCGGTCCACGGCCATGCCCAGGTAGAGCTCCCGGGCGATGTCGCAGGCCTCCTCCACGTACACCCGCGTGACGCGCTCGCCCGCATCGCCGGTCTGAGGCGTCGTCAGGCTGGCGCCGAGCATCGCGGCGGCGGTCTCGCGCACGTCCGGGATCGAGCGCACCACCTTGACGCCACCGGCGCGGCCGCGATCCCCGGCGAGGATCTGCGCCTTCACCGCCCAGCCGGTGCCGCCGATGTCGGCGGCCACCTTCTCCGCCTCCTCGGCGGTGAAAGCCACCCCGCCGCGCGCCAGCGGCACGCGATAGCGGGCGAGCAGCTGCTTGGCCTGATACTCGTGGATGTTCAAAGGCTTCTGCCCTCCCCCTGGCGCGCGCCCCGGAGCCGCCGGCGGCCGCACCGAGCGAATTTGGTATACCGTATACCAGGCATTCTGGAGGCACAAGGCCGCAGCCCGACAGGTCACCGGGAACCTTCCCGCGCGCGGCATCCGCCGAGCATTGTGGCTCCCGGGCGCTGCTGGTATTCTGTATACCAAATACCGACGAGCTCCCGGTGGCGTTCGCACCGCCGAGGAGGTGGGTCTCATGGCAACCGTTTCTCTCTCCCTGAACCCCGTGGATGGCGGCCTGGTGCTCAAGGATCGCATCTACGAGGAGCTCAAACGCGCCATCGTCGCGGTCGACGTGTACGCCGACAACGAGGAACACCGCCTCGACGAGCGGCAGCTCTCGGAGGACCTCGGTGTCAGCCGCACACCCATCCGCGAGGCGCTCTGCCGCCTCGAGATCGACGGCTTCGTGCGCACCATTCCGCGACGCGGGGCTTTCGTCGCGCGCAAGAGCAAGAAGGAAATTCTCGAGATGATCACGGTGTGGGCGGCGCTCGAGAGCATGGCGGCGCGGCTCATCACCGAGCAGGCCAGCGACGAGGAGATTGCGACTCTGCGCAGGATGTTCGCCACCTTCGACGAGGCCCGCGTGCAGGCGAACATCGACGAGTACTCGGAGACCAACATCGAGTTCCATCAGGCGCTGCTCAATCTGAGCCGCTGCGACCTGCTGAAGAAAATGACCGACAATCTGTTCCTGCACATGCGTTCCATCCGCATGCGCACGATCTCGGAGAGCGATCGGGCGAACCGCTCGATCATCGATCACATGCACATCATCGAAGCCCTGGAAGCTCGCGACACCGAGCTCGCCGAGCGGCTGGTGCGCCAGCACACGCTGGATCTGGCCGCCCACGTGGAGAAGAACGTCGACTGGCTCGATTGACGCGTGCGCATTCGAACAAGGCCGAAAACGGCCACCCGACAGGAGAAATTTCAATCATGTCCACCGTAGTACCAGAAGCCAAGCAAAAATCGGACACCGCGACGGACACGCTCGCAGAGAAAAACCGCTCTGCGGATATCGTCTCGGGGGGGCACCTCGTCGCCAGAGCGCTGAAGAACGAGGGCGTCGACACCATCTTCACCCTGTGCGGCGGCCATATCATCGACATCTACGACGGCTGCGTCGACGAGGACATCCGCGTGATCGACGTGCGCCACGAGCAGGTGGCCGCCCATGCCGCGGACGGCTACGCACGCCAGACCGGGGGGCTCGGCTGCGTGGTGACGACCGCCGGTCCCGGCTGCACCAATGCGATCACGGGCATCGCCACCGCGTTCCGCTCCGAGAGCCCGGTGCTGCACATCGGTGGCCAGGGCGCGCTCACCCAGCACAAGATGGGCTCGCTGCAGGATCTCCCCCACGTGGATATCCTCGCGCCGATCACCAAGTTCTCGGCCAGCGTGAGCTCCACCGAGCGCGTTGCCGACATGGTCTCCATGGCGGCGCGCGAGTGCTTCGCCGGCGCGCCCGGGCCGAGCTATCTGGAGATCCCCCGCGACGTGCTCGATCGCGAGGTGACGCTGGACAAGGCGGTGATCCCGCAGCCCGGCGGGTACCGCGCGTCGACCCACTCCCTCGGCGATCCCGCCGATATCGAGAAGCTCGCGGACATCCTGGTCAATTCCGAACGCCCGGCAATCCTGCTCGGCAGCCAGGTGTGGACCGCGCGCGGCCACGAGCAGGCCGTGGAGCTGGTGCGCACGCTGAACATTCCGGCTTATTTCAACGGCTCCGGGCGCGGCCTGCTGCCGCCGGGCGATCCGCACCACTTCCACCGCACCCGTCGCGACGCCTTCAACAAGGCGGACGTGATCGTCATCGTCGGCACGCCCTTCGATTTCCGCATGGGCTATGGCAAACGCCTGCGCACCGAGGCGACCGTGGTGCAGATCGACATGGACTACCGCACCGTCGGCAAGAACCGTGACGTCTCGCTGGGCCTGGTCGGCGATCCCGGCGTGATTCTGAAGGCGGTCGGTGACGCCGCCAGCGGGCGCAGCGACAACCGCGCCAAGGCGCGCGAGGGCTGGCTCGAGGAGCTGCGGGCTCTCGAGGCGGAGAAGACCGAGAAGCTCATGCCGCTTTTCCGCTCGGACAACGACCCCATCCATCCCTACCGGGTGGCCTGGGAGCTCAACGAGTTTCTCACCGAGGACACGGTCTACATCGGTGACGGCGGTGACGTGGTCACCATCAGCGCCCAGGCGGTGCAGCCGCGCACCCCGGGCCACTGGATGGATCCGGGCGCGCTCGGCTCGCTGGGTGTCGGTACCGGCTTCGCGCTCGCCGCCAAGCTCGCCCACCCGCAAAAGGAGATCCTGTGCTACTACGGTGACGGCGCCTTCAGCATGACGGCGTTCGACATGGAGACCGCCAACCGCTTCGGCGCGCCCTACATCGCCGTCGTCGGCAACAACTCGGCCATGAACCAGATCCGCTACGGCCAGATTGCCAAGTACGGTAAGGAGCGCGGCGACATCGGCAACCTGCTCGGAGACGTGCCGTTTTCCAAGTTCGCCGAGATGCTCGGCGGCTACGGCGAGGAGGTGCGTGAGCCCGGCGCCATCGCCCCGGCGCTGCAACGCGCCCGGGAGGCGGTGAAGAGCACGGGCAAATCCGCCGTCATCAACATCTGGGTAGACCCGAACGAATACGCGCCGGGCACCAAGAACCAGACCATGTACAAGTAGTCACGCGCGACACATCCGCACGCAGCCCGCCAGGGTTGCGTTCGGTTTGTTTCGAGCAACGGAAAGATTCAAACGAGGTCAGGAAATGACAAAGGCGCTCGAAGGAGTCCGTATTCTGGATATGACTCACGTTCAGTCGGGACCGACATGCACGCAGCTGCTCGCGTGGTTCGGTGCCGACGTGATCAAGGTCGAGCGACCGGGCGTCGGAGATGCGACGCGCGGTCAGCTTCGCGACATCCCGGATGTGGACAGCCTTTATTTCACGATGCTGAATCACAACAAACGCAGCATCACCCTCAATACCAAGGACGAGCTGGGCAAAGAAATCTTCACCCGGCTCATCGAGCAATGCGACGTGATGGTGGAGAACTTTGCCCCCGGAGCGCTCGATCGCATGGGATTTACCTGGGAGCGCATCCAGGAGATCAATCCGCGCATGATCTACGCCTCGGTCAAGGGCTTCGGCCCCGGCCCCTACGAGGACTGCAAGGTGTACGAGAACGTCGCCCAGTGCACCGGCGGCTCGGCGAGCACCACCGGGTTCGACGAAGGCCCACCGCTGGTGACCGGCGCTCAGATCGGCGACTCCGGAACCGGGTTGAACCTGGCGCTGGGCATCGTGACGGCGTTGTTCCACAGGGAGAAATCCGGACGCGGTCAGCGCGTCACCTGCGCGATGCAGGACGGTGTCCTGAACCTCTGCCGCGTGAAGCTGCGCGATCAGCAGCGTCTCGCCCACGGACCTCTGAAGGAGTATCCGCAGTACCCGAACGGCGAGTTCGGCGAGGCCACGCCGCGGGCCGGAAACGCCTCCGGGGGCGGTCAACCGGGCTGGGCGGTCAAATGCGCGCCGGGTGGCCCCAACGACTACATCTACGTGATCATTCAGCCGCCGGGATGGGCAGCGCTCATGAAGGTCATCGGGCGCGAGGACCTCATCGAAGACCCGGAGTGGGCGACGCCGCAGGCGCGCCTGCCGAAGCTCGATCGGTGCTTCGCGCTGATCGAGGAATGGACTCAGACCAAGACCAAGCTCGAGGTGATGGAGACGCTCAATCCGCTGAACGTACCCTGTGGACCGATCCTTTCGATGAAAGAGCTTGCCGAAGAGCCTTCCCTGCGCGAGACCGGCACCGTTGTCGAGGTGGATCATCCCACTCGCGGTGCCTACCTCACTGTGGGTAATCCCATCAAGCTTTCGGACTCGCCCACGGAGGTTGTGCGCTCACCGCTGCTCGGCGAACATACAGACGACATCCTCAAGTCGGTGGTCGGCTGGAGCGACGAGCAGATCGCCGCTGCCCGCGACGCCGGCGCCATCTGATTTTCGCAACGGGGCGGAGCCAGGCATGCCCATCAAGACAATTCTGTTACCGGTGGGTGAGAAGGACCGCGACGACGCGTTGCTCGACGTTGCGCTGGCAACTGCCAAGCGCTTCAACGCGCACCTGGACGTGCTGCACGTCGAGCCGGACAGCGAGTCGTTGCTGCCCTACGCAACCATCGGCTTGTCGCAGAGCATGCGCGAGTCGGTACGCAACGCGGCGCTGCAGCAGCATGCCGAGGCCACCGCGGCGCTCCAGCAGGTGGTGGACAAAGCGTGCGTGCGCAACGGCGTCAGCATGGCCAGACGCGGCAAGTACCCCTCCAAAGCAACCGCCGACTGGCTGGTGGAAACCGGCAGCCAGACCGAGCTGGTGGCGCAGTTCGGAAGACTCGCGGACCTCATCATCATGCCGCGTCCTTTGCGCGTCTCACCGCCGCCGCGAACCGTCGACGCGGCGCTGCGCGAGACCGGCCGGCCGCTTCTCATCGTGCCCAGGGGCGCCGTCGCGAGCATCGGCAACCGTGTCGCCATCGGGTGGAACGGCAGCAAGGAGGCGGCCCAGGCGGTCGCTGCGGCGCGCCCGGTGCTGCGCGAGGCGGACGCTGTCACGGTGCTCACGACCGAGAAGAGACAGCGGCGCCGCCCCAGCGGCGACGACCTGCTGACCTATCTCTCCTGCCACGGCATATCGGCAACCCTGAGTCTGTTGGACACCCGTTCGCGCATGGTGCCCGAAGCGCTTCTCGCCAGCGCCGAGGCGCTCGACGCCGATCTGCTGGTCATGGGCGGCTACAGCCGCCACCGCCTGCGCGAAGTCATCATGGGCGGCGTGACGCGGCACCTGCTCGAGAAATCGGACATCCCGATTTTCATGGTGCACTGACAGCAACGAACGAAAGGTTCCCCCTCCCTCGATGGGGGGGGGCGGGTGTAGACTAAGGAGCGCTCGAAGTCCCTCCCCACGCAAACGCCCTCCCCAATACGGGGAGCGCGTCGCCAAAGTTCAGACAATCGCCTGAATACCGAACTCCGAGAACTTTTGCTTATCGAAATTGGCGCGGAACATATCGCGCAGCCTCAGCGCCGCCGTGTCGTAGGCTTCTTTGTCCTTCCACGCAGCGCGCGGATTGAGGATCGAAGCGTCGACGCCGGGACAGGTGCGCGGCATGCGCAGGTTGAACACCGGATGCACGTCGTACTCGATGTCGTCACTGTGCAGGTCGCCGCTGAGCGCGGCGTCGAGCAGCGCGCGCGTGCTCTTTATTGAAATCCTGTCCGCGGCGCCCGCCGGACCACCCGACCAGCCGGTGTTCAGAAGAATGCAGCGGGCCTTGTGCTGATCCATTTTCTCGCGCAGGAGATTCGCGTAGACCGACGGCTTGTGCGCCATGAACGGGCCGCCGAAGCAGGCGCTGAATGCCGCCTGCGGCTCCTTGAGTCCCACTTCGGTTCCCGCGAGCTTGGCTGTGAAGCCCTGCACGAAGTGGTACATGACCTCTTTCCCCTCCAGCACCGATACGGGCGGCAGCACGCCGAACGCGTCGGCGGTGAGCAGCACGATGGTCTCGGGGTGATCGCCCCGCGCGCCTTCGGCGACATTCGGGTTGCAGGTGAGAGGATAGGAGAAGCGCGTGTTCTCGGTAATGGAGGCGTCCGTGAGATCGAGCTCCTGGGGATCGGTCTCCTCGATGCGCTTGCCCGGCAGCGGCGGCACGTTCTCGATAATGGTGCCCTTCATCGACAGCGCGGCGGCGATGATCGGCTCTGCCTCCTTGTCGAGATCGATGAGCTTGGCGTAGCAACCGTCCTCGAAATTGGAGATACCGCTCACGGTCCAGCCGGCCTCGTCGTCGCCGATGAGACGACGATTCGGATCCGCCGACAGGGTCGTCTTGCCGGTGCCGGACAGCCCGAAAAGAATGGCCGTGTCGTCGCGCGAACCGATGTTGCCGGAGCAATGCATGGAAAGGTGCCCGTGATTCGGCAGCAGGTAGTTCATTACCGTGAAAATGGTCTTCTTCACCAGACCGCAGTAATCGGCGCGACCGAGAACGAGACAGAGCTTGTTGCGGAAATCCATGATCGCCGCGCGATCGGAAAGACTTCCGTCGCGCTCCGGATCGCACCGGAAGGACTGGATGTTCAACATCGTCCAGCGCTTGTCTTCCTCGTTCTCGACGCCGTCGACATGCTTTGGAAACATGTTGTGGGCGAACATCGCATGGGTCGCGTATTCGCCGACGAATCGATACGGCACCGAGTAGGAAGGATCCGCGCCTGCGTAGACATCCTGCACGTAGAGATGTCCGCCACGCTCGTTGACATGCTGAATCACGCGCTTCAGCAGACCCTCGTACTTGTCCGGATTGAAGGCTTTCATGTTGTCCTTCCACCAGACTTGCGCCTCGATCTCCGGCCATGCGACGGCGAAGGTGTCGTTTACCGGGCGCCCGGTGCAGGTGGGGTCGGTGTAGAAGACCAGCGGACCGTCGACGCCGAGCCGGGTGGGAAAAGCCTTCTGCGCGGTGTCGGGGCCATCCACCCGGACACGACCGCGATCGTTCTCGATCGCCTCGTGAAAGAGCTGATCCTTCGACAAATTGTACTTGTAGGTGACGGAAGTGAGCCCGAGCTTCTGCTCGAGCGCGTCGCGAAAATTCATCGTCTCTCCCCGCTCCGAGATGCGTGACTTCGTTATAGTCGAGTGATTTCCCGCCCCCATCCCCGGCGGCCGGGAGGCTTGTGGGAGGGAGAATACCGAGTGGTGGGAACTCCGGCAACCACGCCGGCGCGGCGCCCGGAGTTACATTCCCATGGGCAGCTTGGCGCGGACCTCCTCGAGGTAGGGGACACTGATATCCCCATAAGTCAGGCCCGGGCCTGGCGCTGCCTCGGCCACGATCCCGCCCCAGGGGTCGACCAGCATGGAGTGGCCGTGGGACGCGTACTTGGGATTGTGTTGGCCGGTCTGGGCAGGGGCGAGGACGAAGAACTGGCCTTCGATGGCTCGGGCGCGCAGCAGCACTTCCCAGTGTGCCGCCCCCGTGGGTGCGGTGAAATTGGAGGGAATGCACACGATCTCGGCGCCACGCCGGCGCAGATCGAGATACAGGTCCGAGAAGCGCAGATCGAAGCAGATGGTCAGACCAATTCTTCCGATTGGCGTCGCCACCACCGGCGGCGGCGCATCACCGGGCGCGATGCTGTCGCTCTCCTTTATCGTCAGAGTCGGCAGGGTCACGTCGAAGAGCTTGAGCTTTCGATAGCTCGCGAGCAGATCTCCATTGGCTGCGACGAGCACCGAAGTGTTGTAGACGCGGGAGGCGTCCTCCGGGATACGCTCGTAGATGCTGCCTAGCAGCAGCATGATGCCGTGTTTGGCAGCCGCCTCGCGAAAACGGGAAACGGTGGCGCCGTCGAGCGATTCAGCGACCTCGAGCTTGCCTCTGTAGCCACCCAGATAGAGGAATACTTCCGGGAACGCGAGCAGTGCCGCGCCGTTCCCGGCGGCTTCGATGACCATGCGTTCGGCAACGGCCAGGTTGGCCTGGAAGTCGTCGGTGGTCGTGGTCTGCGCGAGAGCAACCCGGGTCATCGCTCACCTTCCCTCTGGCTTGGTAGCATAATGGCGCAGAATGCGATGCGAAAGCCGTGACATGACGTTTGAAAGCAGAATTGAGCTGTGCGTCGAGGCGAGCGAGATCGACGCGCTCGGTCATGTCAACAATGCGCGCTTTCTGGAATACTTCGAGCGTGGGCGGATGGATTGGTACAATCGTTGCGATCCCGCCTTGAACAGTGACGGCGATCCCCGGCTCGGAACGGTGGTCGTAAATATCGATATCAATTACAGGCGGGAGTGTTTCGCGGGTGATCGGCTCACCGTCGTCACTCGTGGCCACTCGCGGGGGCGCAAGAGCTACGTGCTGCAACAGGAGATCTACGCCGCCGACGGGCACCGTGTCAGCGACGCGAAGGTCACGAGCGTGGTCATGGACATGGGCACCCGCGAGGTCACCGGCCTGCCGGAGAAGCTCGCGAGACAATTCGAACAATCGCAAAAGCGGGGGACGTCATGAAGATTATCGTCAACGGCCAGCAGGCATTCGGCAAGGCCGTGCTGGAAGCATTGCTGGAACGCGGCGAGGAGATCCTCGGCGTGTACTGCGGCCCCGACAAAGGTGATCGCGTCGACCCCATCAAGGAGGCGGCGCTTGCCCACAAGCTGCCGGTTTTCCAGCCGAAGTCATTCAAGAAGCCGGAAGTGTGGCAACAGATGGCCTCCCTCGAGGCCGACCTTTGCGTGATGGCCTACGTGACGTTGATTGTCCCGGAGGAGGCGCTCAACGTTCCGCGCCTCGGAAGCATTCAGTACCACCCCTCGTTGCTGCCGCTTCATCGCGGCCCGAGCTCCATCAACTGGCCGATCATCTGGGGCAGCGAAAAGACCGGGCTCAGCATTTTCTGGCCGGACAACGGCCTCGACACGGGCCCCATCCTGATGCAGAAGGAGGTGGTCATCAGAGACGACGACACGCTCGGATCGCTCTACTTCAATCATCTGTTCCCGATGGGCGTCGAAGCGATGCTGGAAAGCGTCGATCTGGTGCGCGAGGGCAAGGCGCCGAAGATCCCCCAGGACGAGTCCAGGGCGACCTACGAGGGCTGGTGCCGGCACGAGGACGTGGAGATCGACTGGAGCAAGCCCACCCAGGAGGTCTGGAACCTGATCCGCGGCGCCAATCCTCAGCCCGGTGCCTGGACGCGCCACGCCGGAGCCACCGTGGAGATCTACGACTGCGCAAAACACTTCGGCAGCAACGGTGCCAGCCCGGGCGAGGTCAGCGCCGTCAGCGACGAGGGCATCAGCGTCGCCTGCGCCGACGGCCAGATTCAGATCAAGCGTCTGCGCCCCGAGGGTGGCAAGAAGATCGCCGCCGCCGAGTACCTGGCGGCGACACCGCTCAGCGTGGGCGACCGGCTCGGATAGGTCGGGCGACCCCTGCGCGCTGCCCCAGCGGGCGGCGGCGGGGCGATGCGCACGGCTTGCCTCAGCCGGCCGCGCTGCCGACCAGCGCCGGCTCCTCCACCGGCACCACGCTCAGCGGCGGTGACGCGATCGCCTGAGCCTTCACGCACACCTTCTCCGCCTCGATGGTCCTGCCGAGCAGCTTGACGGCGGCGTAGATGGCGTCGATGTAGGGGGTCGGCGTGGCGGTGAGTCGGCCCATCTCCAGCACCGCACCGATGAGCGCCTCGGTCTCCAGGGCCCGGCCTGCCTCCACGTCCTGGAGCATCGAGGTCTTGTGCCGGCCGACCTTCTCGGCCCCGGCGATACGCTTCTCGAGCCCCACCCGGAAGGTCACGCCGAGCTTCTCGGCGATGGTCTGCGCCTCGGTCATCATCTTCGCGGCGAGCTCGCGGGTGGGTGCGAACTGGCAGATATCCACCAGCGTCGCGTGGCACAGCGCGCTGATGGGATTGAAGCTCAGGTTGCCCCACGCCTTCAGCCAGATTTCCGAGCGGATGTCGGCGAGCAGCGGGGATTTGAATCCGGCGCGGGTGAGCATCTCGGAGACGCGCTGCACGCGTTCGGACTCGGAGCCGTCGAGCTCACCCACCGGGAAGCGCGTTCCCTCGATGTGGCGGATGACCCCGGGCCTGGCGATGGTCGCGGCCGGATAGGCGATGCAGCCGATGATGCGCCGCGCCTCGATGCCGTCGGTCAGCCGGCCGTCGGGATCCAGGGTCTCGATGCGGTAACCGTCGAACTCGCCGCCGTGGCGCTGGAAATACCACCAGGGCAGCCCGTTCTGGGTGGTGAGCACCATGGTGTCGGGGCCGAAAAGCGTGGCGATGTCGTCCACCACCGGCGCGATCTGGTGCGCCTTGAGCCCGAGTATGACCAGGTCCTGGGGACCGCAGGTGCGCATGTCGCTGGTCGCCGGAACATCGCGGGCGACCTCGCAGGTGCCGTCCGCGTACTCGACGCGAAGGCCGCTGCTGCGAATGGCCTCCAGGTGCTTGCCGCGTGCGATGAGGGTGACGTCTTCGCCGGCCAGTGCCAGCTTGGCCCCGAGTAATCCGCCGATGGAACCGGCCCCGACGACGCAGATCTTCATCTGGGTGTGCCCTCCCGTTGCTCACCGCGTCCCCTGGACGCATCAGGCGCTGCCTGTGGATAACTTCAGACCGCCGGGGACCTGCCCACAGCGATCGGAGTGCGTTGGAGCATTATCAAATCATGGGAGCAGGCACAGGTCCTATTGTTTTTGTCAATGCTTTGTATTGACGCCCGCGGCGGGGCGGGCTCAGACCTTCTTGTTGGCGAGAAACAGCCAGGTCTCGACCACCGAGTCGGGATTCAGGGAGACGCTGCTGATGCCCTCCTCCATCAGCCAGCGGGCCAGATCCGGGTGGTCCGAGGGCCCCTGGCCGCAGATGCCCACGTACTTGTCGGCCCGCCGGCACGCCTGTATGGCCTGGTGCAGCAGCACCTTGACCGCGTCGTCGCGCTCATCGAACAGCGCGGCGATGAGACCCGAGTTGCGATCCAGCCCCAGGGTCATCTGGGTGAGGTCGTTGGAGCCGATGGAGAATCCATCGAAGTGCTGGAGAAACGCGTCGGCGAGCAGCGCGTTGGACGGCACCTCGCACATCATGATGAGGCGCAGCCCGTTGCTGCCGCGCTCGAGCCCGTTCTCGGCGAGCAGCTCGACGACCTTCTCGGCTTCGCTGACGGTGCGCACGAAGGGCACCATGACCTCGATATTGGTCAAGCCCATGTCGTCACGCACGTGGCGAATGGCCCGACATTCGAGCGCGAAACAGTCGCGAAAATCCTCGGAGATGTAGCGCGAGGCGCCCCTGAAACCGAGCATCGGATTCGCCTCGGCCGGCTCGTAACGACTGCCGCCGATGAGGTTGCCGTACTCGTCCGACTTGAAGTCCGACAGGCGCACGATCACCGGCTTCGGCCAGAAAGCCGCACCCAGTGTCGCGATACCCTCCTCTAGCTTGGTCACATAGAAGCTCACGGGGTCCGGGTAGCCGGCAGCGCGCTCGTCGATGCTGGCCTTGAGCGCCTCGGGCAGGCGCGCGTACTCGATGAGCGCCTTGGGGTGCACACCGATGGTATTGCTGATGATGAACTCGATGCGCGCGAGCCCGACGCCGGCATTCGGCAACGCCTGAAAATCGAAAGCGCGCTCGGGGTTGCCGACGTTCATGGTGATCTTGAATGGCAGCTCGGGCATGGTTTCGACGTCCAGACAACGCACGTCGAACTCGAGCGTGCCGGCGTACACGTAGCCGGTGTCGCCTTCCGCACACGACACCGTCACGGCCTGGCCGTCCGGCACCGTGCGGGTCGCGTCGCGGGTGCCGACCACCGCCGGGATGCCGAGCTCGCGCGCGATGATGGCGGCGTGGCAGGTGCGCCCGCCGCGATTGGTGACGATAGCCGCGGCACGCTTCATGACCGGCTCCCAGTCCGGATCGGTCATGTCGGTAACCAGAACGTCGCCCGGCTGCACGCTGCTCATGTCGGCCACGTCGACAACCAGGCGCGCTGGACCGCTGCCGATGCGCTGGCCGATGCTGCGCCCGGAGCTCAGCACCTCGCCGCGCGCCTTGAGCGCGAAGCGCTCGAGACGCTGGGCGGCGGCCCGGCTCTGCACCGTCTCCGGCCGCGCCTGCAGAATGTAGAGCTCGCCGTCCTCGCCGTCCTTGCCCCATTCGATGTCCATTGGCCGCCCGTAGTGCTCTTCGATGAGCAGCGCGTAACGGGCAAGCTGCTCGACGTCGGCGTCGTCGATGGAGAAGCGGCGCTGCTCGCGCTCCGGCACGGGCTCGACGCGCACGCGCTCGGCTTCGTTCTCGGCGAGCACCATGCGCAGCGCCTTGCTGCCGCGCTCGCGGCGTACGATGGCCGGCCTGCCCTGGCGCAGTGCCGGCTTGTAGACGTAGAACTCGTCGGGATTCACCTGCCCCTGCACGAGGGTCTCGCCGAGACCGTAGCCCGAGGTGATGAACACGACCTGATCGAAACCGGACTCGGTGTCCATGGTGAACATGACGCCGCTGGCCGCGCCGTCGCTGCGCACCATGCGCTGCACGCCGGCGGAAAGCGCAACGTCGTCGTGGGCGAAATCGTGATGCACCCGGTAAGCGATGGCGCGATCGTTGTAAAGCGACGCGAACACGGCCTTGACAGCCTCGAGCACGGCGTCGATGCCGACCACGTTGAGGTAGGTTTCCTGCTGTCCGGCAAACGACGCCTCGGGGAGATCCTCCGCGGTCGCCGAGGATCGCACCGCAACCGCGATGCGCGCCTGGTCTGCGAGCAGCGTCTGGTACGCGGCGCGCACGTCCTGCTCGAGCGCGGCGGGCAGCTCGGCCTCGCTTACCCAGCGGCGGATGCGCTCGCCGGCGCCCGTGAGCGCCGCCACGTCGTCGACATCGAGATCCGCGAGCGCGCCGGCGATGCGCGCCTCGAGCGCATTGTGGCCGATGAACTCGCGGAAAGCGTCGGCGGTGGTGGCAAATCCCCCCGGAACCTTAACGCCGGAAGCGGCGAGTGATCCGATCATCTCGCCGAGCGAGGCGTTCTTGCCGCCGACCCGGGCGACGTCGTTCATGCCGATGTCTTCGAACCAGACTACGCGTTCCACGTCGTCTCCCAAACCCGCGCCTCGCGCCACGAGAGCCGCGAGCATAGCGTGGCGCAGGCCCGGGGGCCACGCCGAAGCGCTCGAGAGGCCGGATTCGGGTCTCGCGTGGCTCCCGCGCACGTCCCCGTAGCCGCGGGAACGGGTGTCGGCTGCTAGAATGGCGCAGAGGTGGAGCCACCGCAGCGGATGCCCATGCCTTTTCGCCACCAGCACGATCTCCTGGGGGTCTTCAGCCGGCACCGGGTTGCGTACAACCTGCTCATGCTGATCATGATCCTGGCCGGTATCTGGGCCCTGGATCGCCTCAACACGCAGTTCTTCCCCAACATCGCCCTGGATACGGTGACCGTGCGCGTCGAGTGGACCGGCGCCAGCGCCGAGGACGTGGAGTCGGCCGTCACCGATCCCCTCGAGCAGCAGCTGCGCTCCCTCGACGGCCTGCGCAAGATGACGTCGAACTCTGCCGAGGGCGCCGCCACCATCACCCTCGAGTACGAGGAAGGCACCGACATGGGCGTGGCGCTCGACCAGGTCAAGGAGCAGGTGGCACTGGTGCGCAATCTCCCCCCGGCGGCGGAAGCCCCCGAGGTCAGTCGCCTCATCCGCTACGAGCCGGTGGCGCGGGTGCTGGTGACCGGCACCGGTATCGACATCCGCGAGCTGCGCGCGCTGGTGCAGGAGATGGAGCACGAGCTGATGGATCGCGGCATCGCCAATATCGAGCTGGTGGGATTGCCCGAGCAGGAGATCGCCATCCAGGTGCCGGCGGCGATGCTGCACGAGCTGGACCTGTCGCTGGACGACATCGCCGACCGCGTGGCGCGCCTGTCACAGGATCTTCCCGCGGGCAGCATCGGCCTGAACGACGTCTCCCGGCAGCTGCGGGCGCTCGATCAGCGCCGCCGCGAGGTCGGCTTCGAGCAGCTGCCGCTGCTGAGCGACGAGTCAGGCCGCCTGGTGCGCCTCGGAGACATCGCCACCGTCGAGCGCCGCGCACGCAGCCGCCAGACGGCGGTCAGTATCAACGGCCAGCCGGCCATCGAGATGCGCCTCAGGCGCAACGAGAACGCGAGCAGTCTCGAGTCGGCCGAGATCCTCGAGCGCTGGCTCGAGGACAGCCGCGGCCGCTGGCCACCGGGGGTGCAGGCGATCGTCTACGACCAGGCCTGGCTGCTCATCAAGGAGCGCATTCAGCTCATGTTGAAAAACGGCGCCGGCGGCCTGGTGCTGGTGGTGCTCATTCTGTTTCTGTTCCTGAACGGCCGCGTCGCCTTCTGGGTCGCGGTGGGCATCCCCATCTCGTTCATGGCGACCCTCGGCGTGCTCTATCTGATCGGTGGCAGCATCAACATGGTGAGCCTGTTCGGCCTCATCATGGCGCTCGGCATCATCGTCGACGACGCCATCGTCGTCGGTGAGGATGCGCTCGCCCACTATCAGGCGGGCGAGCCGCCGCTCGAGGCGGCCGAGGGCGGCGCACGGCGCATGCTGGCACCGGTGATCGCCTCGTCGCTGACCACCATCGCGGCCTTTCTGCCGCTGATGCTGGTGGGCGGCGTCATCGGCAACGTGCTGTTCGATATTCCGTTGATCGTCGTGTGCGTGATCGCGGCGTCGCTGGTCGAGAGCTTCCTGGTGCTGCCGGGGCACCTGCGCCAAGCCTTCGAGCACATCCACGGGCGCCCCGTGAGCGCCCTGCGACAGCGCATCGATGCGCGCTTCGAGCAGTTTCGTGAAGGCCGGTTCCGAACCGTCGTCGGCTACAGTGTCGACAACCCGTGGACGACCCTGAGCATCGCGGTCGCTCTGCTGCTGCTGAGCGTGGGACTTTTCGCAGGCGGACGTCTCGCGTTCCATTTCCTGCCGAGCCCCGACGGCAAGCTGATCTACGCCCGCACGAGCTTCGTCGCGGGCACCCCGCCGGCGCGCACCGAGGCGTTCCTCGCTCACGTGAAACGGGCCCTGCGCGAGACCGAGGCGGCGCTCGGCGGGAATCTCGTCGAGGTCGCAACGACCCATCGCGGCATCGTCGGGGGCGCCGACGACATGCCCGGGCAGGTGGGCGATCAGTTCGGCACCACCGTCGTCGAGCTGGTGGAGCCCGATTCACGCGACGTGCGCAACACCCAGTTCATGCGCGAGTGGCGCGAACGAGTCCGGCTGCCGGCGGGCATCGAATCCTTCAGCATCGTCGAGCGCCGCCCCGGTCCGCCGGGCCGAGACATCGACATCCGCCTGACCGACCCCGGTAACGACGTCGCCAAGCTCAAAGCCGCGGCCCTCGACCTCGCCAGCACGCTCGGCACGATCAGCGGCGTAAGCGGCATCGACGATGACACGCCTTTCGGCCAGGAGCAGCTCATCTATCGCCTGTCGGCCGAGGGCCGCGCCCTCGGGCTGACCGTGGAGGATGTCGGCCGGCAGCTGCGCGCGGCGTACGACGGCCGCGTGGCGCAGATATTCCAGGACGGCGACGACGAGGTCGAGGTGCGGGTCGTGCTTCCCGACAGCGAGAGGCACAACCTCGCGAGCCTCGGCGATCTCAACATCGTCACCCCGTCCGGCGGCAGCGTGCCACTGTTCACCGTGCTCGACGTCACCACGCGACGCGGATTCGACATCTTGAGACACACCGATCGCAAGCTCTCCGTGCGCGTATCCGCCGCCGTGGATCCGGTGGTCAACAACATCAACGACGTGATTGCCGATCTGGAAGCGGGACCGCTGCAAATGCTCAAGACCCGCTATGGCATCGAGTACGCCTACGAGGGCCGGCGCTCGGATCAAACGGAAACCCTGGGAGATATGGCCCGCGGTGGACTGCTGGCGCTCGCCATGATCTACCTCGTGCTCGCCTGGGTGTTCGCCTCCTACGGCTGGCCGCTGGTGGTCATGTCGGTGATCCCGTTCGGCATCATCGGCGCGCTGCTCGGCCATTGGCTCATGGGTCTGGACCTCACCATACTGTCGCTGTTCGGGCTGTTTGGCCTGTCCGGCATCGTCGTCAACGACTCCATCATCCTGGTGATGTTCTACAAGCAGCAGAAGGAGCGCGGCGTTGCCTGGCGTCAGGCCATCGTCGAAGCAACCTGCCAGCGACTGCGCGCGGTTCTGCTCACCTCGCTGACGACCATCGCGGGCCTCACGCCGCTCATGTTCGAGACCTCCCGCCAGGCGCAGTTTCTCATCCCCATGGCGGTGACCATCTCCTTCGGCCTGGCCGTGGCGACCCTTCTCGTGCTGCTGGTGGTACCGAGCCTGCTGTGCCTGCACGAGTCGTTCGCGCTGCGCGCCGAGCGACCGGCACAACCCGATACCGCCGGCATCGGCGCCTGATGGCCGGCACGGTGCGATGCCCATCGGCCTCATCATCATCGGTACCGAGCTGCTCATCGGAAAACGCCGTGACAGCCACTTCGCCCACGCCATCGAGGCGCTCGGGCGGCGGGCCCTGGTGCTCGCCTGGTGCCGTTACGTGGCTGACGATGCCTGCGCCATCACCCGGGAGCTGCGCTTCGCGATGGAGGAGGACGCCATCGTATTCTGCTTCGGCGGCATCGGCGCGACGCCCGACGACCACACGCGCGCGAGCGCTGCAAGAGCCGCCGGCGTCGAGCTGGTGCGTCACCCGGAAGCCGCCGCGATCATCGAGGCACGCTTCGGCGAAGGCGCTTATCCGCAGCGCATTCACATGGCCGATCTGCCCCGCGGCTGCACGCTGATTCCCAATCCGGTCAACCAGATTGCAGGCTTCAGTCTCGGCAGGCTGCACTTCGTCCCGGGCTTTCCGCAGATGGCATGGCCCATGATGGAATGGGTACTCGACCATCACTACCCGGAGCTCCACGGCCGCGAGGCGCCCGTGGAGGCTCTCGTGACGCTGCCCGGCACAAGCGAGGGACAGCTGATCGGCATCATGCAGGAACTGGTGAAACGCTTTCCCGACGTGGACCTCTCGTGCCTGCCGCACATGTCGGGAGATTATCGTGAGACCGAGCTCGGCGTACGCGGCAGCGCCGCTGCGGTCGAGACGGCCGCCCTGTGGCTCACCGCAGAGCTCGATCGCACCGGGCTGCACTGGGAGAGGCGCGCCGCCACCCGAGCCGAGGGCGCGGCATAGCGCGCAGCGACCATGCCGGCAAAGCGCACAGCCCCGGCGAGCGAAGGCAAGCACGCGCCCGTATTGCGCCCACCGCTCAAGTGGGCGGGCGGCAAGCGCTGGCTGGTGCCGCGTCTCGCACCGCTGTGGAACGCGCAATCCCGGCGCCGCCTGGTCGAGCCCTTCTGCGGCGGCCTGGCGGTGGCGCTCGGCTTGAATCCCGCCAGCGCGCTGCTGAATGACGTGAATCCGCACCCGGTCAACTTCTATCGCCGTCTCCAGGAAGGCTTGACCATCCGCGTCGCGATGCGCAACGAGCGCGATCTCTATTACCAACACCGCAGCGATTTCAATCGACTCACGACGACCCGGCGCGGGTTGTTCAGCCGCAAAGCCGCAGAGCTGTTCTATTACCTCAACCGAACCGCTTACAACGGACTGTGCCGATTCAACCGCAATGGTGAGTTCAACGTGCCCTTCGGCCGACACCAGCGCATCAACTACGTGCGCGACTTCAGTGCCTACGCGGATGTTCTGTCACGCTGGCAGTTCACCTACGAGGATTTCGAGGATCTCGAGCTCGAGGACGACGACTTCGTCTACGCCGACCCACCCTATGACGTACCCTTCCGGCATTACTCGCGATTCGGCTTCGACTGGGAGGAGCAGGTGCGCCTGGCGCGCTGGCTCAGTAACCACAGGGGACCCGTGGTGCTGTCCAACCAGGCCACCGAGCGCATTCTCGGGCTTTACCGGTCTCTGGGCTTCAGAATCGAGGTGGTGGAGGGGCCGCGCAGCATCAGCCGTACAGGCGATCGTACCCCGGCCCGGGAAGTGATCGCCACGCGCGGCCTCGATTGAGAAAGGAACTGCAACGCTTGCGGTGACTCAAAGTAAATTCAGGAGGGAGGTGACATGTCATGAAAAGTTTCGAGCAAACCCGTCTGCGCAGGCACACGCGCCGCAGCTTTCTTGGCACCGCCGGCGCGTCCCTCGCGCTGGCAAGCGCGCCTTTGTCAGCCGACTCCACGCTCGCGCTTACCCCGCGTCAGAGCACCGGACCGTTCTACCCCGCGACCCCGCCGCTCGACACCGACAACGATCTCGTCCAGGTGCAGGGACGCGAGGGGCTCGCGCGCGGTGTCATCACCCACATCACGGGGCGCGTCGCCGACGAGCGCGGGCGCGCCGTCTCCGGTGCCCGCGTCGAGATCTGGCAGTGCAACGCCTTCGGCCGCTATCACCACCCCCGCGATCGGCGCGATGCCCCAATCGATCCGAACTTTCAGGGCTACGGCCGCAACACGACCAGCGGCGACGGCCAATATCGTTTTCGCACCATCCGCCCGGTGCACTATCCCGGACGCGCTCCCCACATTCACTTTGCGGTCAGCGGTGCCGGCATCGAGACCCTGGTGACACAGATGTACGTGGCCGGAGAAACCCAAAACGCCCGCGACTGGCTGCTGAACGGCATTCGCGACCCGCGCGCCCGCGCGCGACTCGTCGTCGAGCTGCTGCCGGTGCCCGGCACAGGCGGCGAGCTCATGGGCCGCTTCGATCTGGTGCTGGCTGCCGATGGAAGCCTCGGCCGGGCGGACCCGGGGCTGCTGAAGGCGCTACTTGAGGCCAATCTTCGAAGCGTCTAGGATGCGCGCAACGGGGCTGAGACAATGACAAGAACCCTGGGGGAAGGCGATGGCAGAAGCGCCGGCGGCAGGCCCGGCTGCATCCCGTGAAGAAGAAATCACGCCCGCCGACAGATTCTCTCCAGCTCTAGCTGTCTACTTTGCAGCCGTGCACGTCGGTGCGGTGGCTGCGTTTGCTTACTTCAGCTGGACGAATCTCGCGGTCATGCTGCTTCTCTACGTGATGACCGGCCTCGGCGTCACAGTAGGCTATCACCGGCTGCTCGCGCACCGGAGCTTTCGCGTGCCGCCCTGGCTGGAATACACGCTCGCGACGAGCGGCGTGATAGCCCTGCAGGGAAGTCCCACGACCTGGGTCAGCGACCATCGCCAGCATCACTTCCACTCCGATCGCGACCACGATCCCCACGACATCAATCGCGGACTGCTTTACGCGCACATGGGCTGGATCTTCTTCGAGCGTCCGCGGGAAGCGGAGCATCGACGCAAGCTGCGCATGGCCCGTGACCTGATGGCCGATCCCTACTACCGCTGGCTGGACCGATACCACTACGTTCCCGGTCTGGCCGTTGGTGCGGCATTGCTGCTCATCGGGGGGCTGCCGCTCTTTCTGTGGGGCTTCTGCCTGCGTCTGGTGGTGCTGTACCACTCGACCTGGCTGGTGAACTCGGCGGCCCACGCCTGGGGCTACCGTAACTTCGAGGACGCCAAGGGCGCCAACAACTGGCTGGTGGCGCTGCTGGCTTTCGGGGAGGGCTGGCACAACAATCACCACGCCCGGCCCGGCTCGGCCCGCCACGGCATGCGCCGCTGGGAGGTCGACGTCTCCTGGTGGCTCATCGCCACGCTGCGCAGGCTCGGCCTCGCCCGCGACGTCGCGGTGTCGCACCTGGAAACGCGCGCCCGAGGGCCGCTCGCGCGCGCCTGAGGCCGCCCGCCGGCGGGCGTGCCCGCGCGCGTCAGCGCCCGCCGACGCTGGGAAGCAATCTTTTTCCCGTTCCCGGTCGCCGGTCACTAAAGGTGGGCCGCCAGCGACCGATCCCTTTACTGAGCCTCCGGTTTCTCCCCCCGCCCGGCCCATGCAAGACCTGGAACAAACCACCCTCGGAAAGTACGACGTCGTCCGCGAAATCGGTCGGGGCAGCATGGGCGTGGTGTATCTCGGTCACGATCCGTTCAAGGGGCACGATGTCGCCATCAAGGTGGCCCTGCCCGAATCGCTCCACGACGACCGCGGCGGCGCCCGCTACCGGAAGCTGTTCTTCAACGAGGCCAAGGTGGCGGGACGGCTTCGCCATGCGAACATCGTCGGGGTGTACGACGCCGGCGTCGAAGGCGATATCTGCTACATCGTGATGGAGCTCATTACCGGTGGGCGCAGTCTCTACGACCACTGCCAGCCGAACAGTCTGCTGCCCATCGAGGACGTCGTGCGCATCATCTTCAAATGTGCCCGGGCCCTCGACTACGCCCACCGGCAGGGAGTGATTCACCGCGACATCAAGCCGCGCAACGTGCTCCTGACCGAAGACGGTGAGGTCAAGCTGAGCGACTTCAGCATCGCCCTGAGAACTCAGGGCGAGGCCACCGACACGCAGGTCCACGGCTACATCGGCTCGCCTTTGTACATGTCCCCGGAGCAGGTCAAGGACGACACCATTAGCAACCAGACGGACATTTTCTCGCTGGGCGTGGTCATGTACGAGCTGCTCACCGGCCGACACCCGTTCGCGGCCGATAATCTGCCGGCCATCGCGCACCGCATCACCCGCAAAATGCACACGCCGCTCGCGGAGATGCGCCGCGATGCGCCGCAGATACTCGGACGAATTCTCGATCGGATGCTCTGCAAGCAGGCCGCACGACGCTACAAGATGGGGCTCGATCTGGCCGCGGACCTGAGCCTCGTCTACGACCACATCAAGCTGCTCGAAGAGCAGCTACCGGGCGACGAGAAGTTCAAGCTCGTGCGCGGCCTGGCCTTCTTCGACGAGTTCACCGAGCCCGAGATCTGGGAAGTCATCAACTCCAGCGGCTGGCTGGACTTCGCACCCGGCAGCGAAATCATTGCCGAGGGCGAGCTCGACACGTCTTTCTACGTGATCATCTCGGGCGACGTCACCGTCATGAAGGGCGACCTGAAGGTCGACGAGCTGCACCAGGGTGACTGCTTCGGAGAGATGGGCTTCATCGCCAACCGCGAGCGCAGTGCCACCATCGTCGCCAAGACCAGTGTCACCACCATGAACGTGCGCCCATCGATGATCGAACGCACCTCGCTCAGCTGCCAGCTGCGATTTCACAAGGTGTTTCTGTCCGCTCTTGTCGCGCGGCTGTCCCAGGCAACCGAGCGGCTCTCGGTGAGCGCCACGGTGCACGCCTATCCCACCGCCAGGTAGTCGACTCCGCGTGCATATCCCATGGCGTCGAGGGCGGCCGCGATTCGCTCGCGAGCGCCGTGGCGCGCAACCCAGGTGAGAACGAACGGCCGCGGCCGCTGCGCCTCGAGCCACTCGGGGCCCACAACCGGCACACCATCAATGCAATGGCCGAGCTTGCGCGGATCCACGTCGATCCAGGCCGCTGGGACGATCCCACCGGCAAGGAAGTGACGCGCGCGGCGGCGGGTGCGACGCCCGGCACCCCATAACACAAGCGGCCGGCCCTGAGCGAGTCGCGGGTCCTCGAGCAGATAGCGCGCGCGCAAACGGTCGAAAGCATCGCGCGAGTAACGCGGGTCGCGGCGCGAGAGGCTCTCGTCATGCTGGCGCCAATCGAGCAGGCAGCGGTCGATCTTCGCCATGCGGCATCCAATTCGTTCGAGGCGCAGCCACAGCTCGTAGTCCTCCGGGAAGTCTCCGTCACGGTAACCGCCCGCGGCGCGCACCGCGTCGCGGCGATACATGACGCTCGCATGGGCAAACGGGCTCTCCACGTAGATTTCCTCGCGCAGCGCGTCGCCTGCGAGGCAGGCGTTCTGCCAGCGCAGGTACTCGCGCATGCCGGCACGCACCTGCTCTGGTGGGAATGCGCGAACGCGACTCGCCACCAGGTCCACGTGCGGATGCTCGCTCAGGTATTTCCGCTGAAGCGCGATGCGCTCACGGTCCATGAGATCATCGGCGTCCATACGCGCGACCAGCGGCGCGCGCGCCGCCGCGAGCCCGGCGTTGAGGCACGCCACCAGACCGCGCCCGTGCGGCGCCGGCAGCCGTATTCGCGCATCCGCTCGAGCGCGCGCGGCGACAATCTCGCCGCTTGCATCCCCGGATGCATCGTCGAGCACGAGCAGCTCGTAGTCGCCAAAGGTCTGCGCCCGAATGGAGTCGAGGCATGCATCGAGTGTCGCGGCCGCGTCGCGCACCGGCATGAGGATGGAGACCGCGGGAGTCGTGCTCATGGGCGCGAGCTTACCGCAGCCGGACCGGATCGGCTTACTCGCCGTCGTTGGATGCCTGGAACAGCTCCATGTGGCGCTCGCCCGCATCGGTCCTGCGGCGATACTTCATGCTCACGAACAGCACCATCAGGTAGATGAGGAACACCACGTCGACGATCGGCAGCACGACCCCGAGCAGGATGTCGTTGCTGAACACATCGGTGTAATAGAGGGACAGAACGCCGAGGACGATGATCAGGGCGCGGGCCGGACCCGGCCACCAGAACGGCGCCTCGTCGCTCACCTCGACCTGCGGTGTTTGCTGCGGCGGCGGATTCGTCATCGTTGCCGGGCGCGGCATCTGCAAATCGCTTCCGCTCAGCGTGTCGGCGTCCGCGCCGGCGGATAGCACCTTTCGATAGACGACTTTGCGCGCGACCTCCTCGAATCCCAGGTCCAGGTGAAGCTTCTGCTCCCACTGATTGTCGAGGCTGGTATCGGCGGCGAGCGAGCGGCAGCCGCGCGTCTGGGCCCACCTGGCAGCCGCGTCGGCAAGGCGCCGGGCCGCTTCCTCGCGCTGCTCGCCCGGCTCCACATAGAAGGTGTGCACGTAGCCGACGGCACCTGAATCGAACGGCCTCGTGCCCGGCTGACGCGAAACCTCCAGCATGCCGAGCAGGGCGCCGTCATCGCCGATCGATACGAGCGTCATGCGCTGGCCGCGCTGCTCCATCATCTGATTCCAATCGCGATCGTGCTGGCGGTCGCTCATTGCCGGCAGCAGGCGCTTGCGAAGCGTCAGCCAGGCGGGCTTGTCTTTGAGCGTAATGGCGCGGATTTCCATGCGGGATGACCTCGCTGTCACAGTTTGGCGGCGATGGCGCGGGCGAGCTCGGCGAGCCGCGCGGGGTCCGCGCCCGACTCTCCGTGAAGTCGCCTGCGCTCGCCTTCGTTGCGCGGCACGACGTGCACGTGATAGTGCATCACCGTCTGTCCTGCGGACGGGCCGTTCAGCTGCGAAACGACCATCCCGTCCGGCTCGAGCGCCGCGCGAATGCCGGCGGCGATGCGTCGGACCGCGAGTGCCACCGCCTGCATCGCCGATTCGCTGATGTCGAACACCGACTCGCAGTGGTCCTTCGGCATCACCAGGGTGTGCCCGTCACAGGAGGGATAGATATCCATGATGGCGAGCACATGGTCCGTTTCCAGCACCTTGTGACACGGCTGTGCGCCGGAGACGATTTGACAGAAGACGCAATCGCGAGCGGATGTCATCCTGGCAACCCCCTGCCGACGCTAGCGCGGCGCGCAGCCCGTCAGCAGAACCACGCCCGAGTAGGTGGCCCCGGCCGCCTCCAGCACGCCGCCGCCGATCCAGGCGCCGGGCCTGCCCGGCGCGGCCGGACCTGCACGACGAGCGCTGATGACCGGGTCGTCCCAGCGCGCAGGCCCGCAGTGGGCGAGATTCGCGAACTCCCGGGCGCTCGCGATCGCCGAGGGCGCCGCCTCGCCGATCTCGAAGGAACGCTCGACGAGCTTGTCGTTATCGCGCCACAGACGCACCTGCCAGATGCCGGGATGACGCGCCGGGGCGCTTCCGCGAATCGGCAGACTCGTTTCGAGCAGGTCGTGCCGAACAGGGTCGCGCCGCACGGACTTGCGCAGGTAGAGCCGACCGTCGGGAAACAGCCACTCCACGAAGAAGCGCTCGTCGGCGGAGAGCGGCGCGGCGAAGCGCGCCGACAAGGTGGCGTTTCGGTCCTCGATGGTAAACGCCGTCATCTGTGCTCCGGCGCCGTGCATTTGCTCCTCCACCACCTCGGCAGACCCGCAACCCGCGAGAGAAACCGCGGCGATGACACTCAGACCCATTCGGCAATTTACCGCTCGCCTCATGTGAGCTTTCCGGACAACGCGCTGGCCGCCGCGGCCTCAGGGCTCACGCACGACGCGGAAGCCTACCGAATCGTAGCCCTTCTGAGAGTCCCACTTGCTGCGCGCCTTGGCGCGGATGGATTTGCCGGTGTTCAGGAACGACCCGCCCCGAACGACACGCTGCGAGCAATCGCCGCCCTCCCACACCGAGCCATCGGCGGGCGCGCCGTTGTAGTCGGCATGCCAGCAGTCGCGCACCCACTCGGCGACGTTGCCGGCGGTGTCATAGAGCCCGAACGGACTGGGATTGAAGCGCCCGACGCGGGTGGGCTCACGCGGATTGAGTCCGCTGTCGCAGTCGAAGCAATGGGCACGCCCGCTGCCGAGCGGACGTCCCCACCAGTAATTCGACGTCGTGTTGCTGAGCGCAGCGTACTCCCACTGCGCCTCGGTGGGCAGACGGTATTTCTTGCCGGTCTCGCGCGACAGCCACTGGGTGTAGGCGAGCGCGTCGTCCCAGCTGACAAATGTCACCGGGTAGGTCTTCTTGTCGTAACCCGGATTCTTCGGTCTTTTGCGCCCCGTGGCGCGGGCGAAGCGCTCGTATTCGGCGTAGGTGATCTCGTGCGTGCTCATGGAAAAGGCCGCGATGTCCACGCTGTGCTCGGGCCGCTCCTCGGTCCGTACGGAATGACTCGGACTCCCCATCTGGAAACGGCCGGCGGGAACCTTGACCAGCACGGGACCCTTGCCGCCGGACCTGAGCGTGTCCTGAAAAGTCCGCGCGGCGACCGGTGGCAGCGGCGCGGGCGCGGGCTGGGCCGGCGCGGGCGCGGGCTGCGCAGGCGCCGGCACGACGCGCGCCTGGTCGCGCGGCAGCAGGTCCCGCCACATGCCGGACACGAACAGGTAGCCGCCGCCGGCGCCGATCGCCAGCAGCAGGACGAGCGCGACGACGAGACCCTTCCTGCCGCCGCCTCTCGGCTGCGGCGCCAGGTCGCGCTCGCGCGCAATCTCGGGACGCGCCGGCGCCACCGACACCGCCGCCGCCGCGCGCGCCGGTGCCGGCACCTCTGCCGGCTGGCGCTCGATGAGATCGACGACGACGATGGTGGTGTTGTCCTGGCGCGGACGTTTCGCTTCGTCGACCGCCTTCAGCAGCCCCGCCACGCACTCCTTGGGCGTGTGAGACCAGGCCGAAGTTTTCAGGATGGTGTCCTTCTCCAGCGTATCGAGACCGTCGCTGGCGATGATGACGCGATCGCCGGGCAGAAGCTGAAAGCCGGAGCCCGGGCAATCCACCTCGGCGATCTCTTCACCGGTCATGGCGCTCATCAGCATGTTCCGCGACAGGCCCGCCTCGGCTTCAACATCGATGCCCTGGGCCCGCATGCGATCGAGATAACCGCCGTAGCTGTGATCCTCGTTCTTCTTGATGAGGTCACGGTCGCGGATGAGATACAGATGGCTGTCGCCAACGCTGACCCAGTAGATCTTGCCCTTGGTGATGGCCGCCGTGACCATGGTGCAGCCCATTCCGTCCAGGCCGGGCGTCTCTTCGATGGATTCCTTCAGCCCCTCGTTGGCATTCTTGAGCGCCTCGCGCAGCACTCCCGGCGGGTCCTGCTTGCCGAACTTACCGGTGAAGGTCTTGTTGAACGTGGAGACGACCAGATTACTGGCGATGTTGCCGGCGGCGTGCCCGCCCATGCCGTCGGCCACGACGATCAGCGCGGACGATTTGGAATTCCCGCTGTCGTCGTCGAGATAAGTCGTCAGGAACGCGTCTTCTTGATAGTCCCGGGCACCCGCGATCTGATCGCCAGATATTTCGAGGCTGAGTTCCACGCGTCGTCCCTAATCGCTGAAGCAGCGGCTGACCCGGTTCGTTCTGGAAACGCCCATCCGGTTAAGTGTAGGACATGGCCCGGACGGTGCGACACAGCAATTATATGAGCTGGATCGGCCCGGATCCGGCGACCGCGGGCGCCCGGCCGGGGATGTGTGATCCGCTTCACGAACCGGAGTGCGGCCGGGGGCGTCGGCCCGTCGTCAACGTTAAAGCCGGACCTCGATACCCCGGGCCGCCATGCTGCGCTTGGCCTCGCTGATGGTGTACTCGCCGAAGTGGAAGATGCTCGCGGCCAGCACCGCGTCGGCACCGCCGGTCAGAACTCCCTCGCTCAGGTGCTCCAGGTTGCCCACGCCGCCGGAAGCGATGACCGGGACCGGCACCGCATCGACCACGGCGCGCGTGAGCTCGAGATCGAAGCCGTTGCGGGTGCCGTCCCGGTCCATGCTGGTGAGCAGTATCTCGCCGGCGCCGAGCTCGGCCATGCGCCTCGCCCAGGCGACCGCATCGAGGCCCGTGGGGGTGCGCCCGCCGTGGGTGAAAACCTCCCAGCGCGATGCCGACTCGTCGTCGCCCTCCCGCGGCGCAACGCGCTTGGCGTCCACGGCCACAACGATGCACTGGGAGCCGAAACGAGAAGCAGCCTCTTTCACGAACTCCGGATTCGCAACCGCCGCGGTGTTGATCGAAACCTTGTCGGCGCCGGCATTGAGCAGACGCCGCACATCGGAGCTGTTCCGCACGCCTCCACCCACCGTCAACGGTATGAACACCTCGCTGGCGACGGCCTCAACCACAGATACGATCGTGTCTCGATCGTCAGAGGAAGCGGTAATGTCGAGAAACGCGAGCTCGTCAGCGCCCTCCTCATCGTAACGCCGCGCAATTTCCACCGGGTCGCCTGCGTCGCGAATGTCGACGAAGTTGATGCCCTTGACGACGCGTCCGGCATCCACATCGAGGCACGGGATAATTCGCACTGCCAGAGTCATCGCTAGCTCGCACCGCCCGCGATCCGATCGGCCAGATCCTGGCCTTCTTTGAAATCGAGACTGCCTTCGTAAATTGCGCGGCCGGTGATCGCGCCGACGATGCCCTCATCGGCAACTTCACACAGTGCGCGCACGTCATCAATCGTGTGGATGCCGCCGGCGGCAATGACGGGAATCTTGATCGATCGCGCGAGCTCCACTGTCACCTCGACGTTGGCACCCGTCATCATTCCGTCGCGACCGATATCCGTGTACACGATGCATTCCGCTCCATCCCGCTCGAACTGCTGGGCGAGATCGATCACATCGTGATGGGACAATTTCGACCAGCCATCGGTGGCGACCTTGCCGTCTCGGGCATCCAGTCCTATGAAAATGCGACCGGGGAATTCCGCGCACACGTCGGCAACGAAGTGCGGTGCATTGACGGCTTTGGTGCCGATGATAATGTAGGTCACGCCGGCATCCAGGTACGACTGAACAGTGTCGTCGTCACGGATACCGCCCCCGACCTGGACGGGCACTTCGGGAAAGCGCTCCGTGATACTTCGGATGACCTCGGCATGCTCCGGCCGACCGCTCACGGCGCCGTCGAGATCGACGATGTGCAGCCTGCGGGTACCCGCATCCACCCAACGCCCGGCCACCGCCACGGGGTCGTCGGAGAACACGGTTTCCTCCTCCATGCGACCCTGACGCAGACGAACGCAGCGTCCCCCTTTCAGGTCAATCGCGGGAATGAGAAGCATCGGTTGGAATTCCTGGAGGCGAACGTCGTAGCGGGCGGGTCGGAAGATCGAATCAGGCGGTTATCACACAGATAAAATAAATAATATCACGCGGACTAAATCAAGTGGGGGATGCGCCCGGAAATCAGTGGGCCTCGTCCCAGTTCTTGCCCGAGCCGGTATCCACTTTGAGCGGCACGCTGAGCTCGGCCGCCGACTCCATCAACTCTTTCACCTTCGCCTGAACGTCGTCGACGGCGTCCTCGACCACCTCGAGAACGAGCTCGTCGTGCACCTGCATGATCATGCGGGCCCGAGCGCCGCTTGTCCCGAGCCAATCGTGCAGCGCGATCATCGCCCGCTTGATGATATCGGCGGCGGTTCCCTGCATGGGCGCGTTGATCGCGGTGCGCTCTGCGTACTGGCGTCGCGCCGGATTGCGCGACTTGATCTCGGGCAGGTAGAGACGCCTGCCGAAGACGGTCTCGACGAAGCCTCGCTCGCGGGCGCGCTCGCGGGTCTCTTCCATGAAGCGTTTAACCCCGGGATAGCGTGCGAAGTAGAGATCCACGTACTCCTGGGCCTCACGGCGGGGAATGCCGAGCTGGCGCCCGAGGCCGAACGCCGACATGCCGTAGATGAGACCGAAGTTGATGGCTTTGGCGCTGCGCCTCTCATCGTCGTCGACCTCGTCGAAGGCGACGCCGAACACCTCGGAGGCCGTCGCGCGGTGAATATCCTCCCCCGACTCGAACGCTTGCTTGAGACCCTCGTCGCCGGAGAGGTGCGCCATGATACGAAGCTCGATTTGCGAATAATCGGCGGCGAGGATGCGATGGCCTTCGGGCGCGATGAACGCCTGTCGGATTCTGCGACCCTCGGGAGTGCGCACGGGAATATTCTGCAGGTTCGGATCCGTGGACGACAACCGGCCCGTCGACGCCACCGCCTGATGGTAGCTCGTGTGCACCCGGCCGGTGCCCGAATTGATGCAGGCGGGCAACGCATCGGTGTAGGTGGATTTGAGCTTGCTCATGCTGCGGTACTCGAGAATGAGCTTCGGCAGCGGATAGTCGAGCGCGAGCTCCTGGAGCACCGACTCGGCGGTCGACGGCTGGCCCTTGGGAGTTTTCTCGAGCACCGGGAGGTCGAGCTTCTCGAACAGGATTCCCTGAATCTGCTTCGGTGAGCCGAGGTTGAACACTTCGCCGGCTTCCTCGTATGCGCGCGCGGCAATATTCTCGATGCTCTCGGCAAGCTCGGAGCTCTGCTTCTCGAGCATCTTTCGATCGACCAGAACACCATTGCGCTCGATACATGACAACACCGGGACGAGCGGCATTTCTATTTCCTCGAAAAGCCGCTTCAGACGCTGCTCGGCTTCGAGCCGGGGCCAAAGCGTGCGGTGCAGTTGAAGCGTCACGTCGGCGTCTTCCGCTGCGTAAGCAGCAGCCTGCTCGAGAGGAATCTGATTGAAAGTGAGCTGCTTGGAACCCTTTCCGGCGATATCTTCGAAATGAATCGTACGATGACTCAGATATTTGAGCGCCAGCGAATCCATGTCGTGGCGTGTCGCCGTGCTGTCGAGCACGTAGGATTCGAGCATCGTGTCGAATCCGACCCCGACGAGATCGATGCCGCATCGCGCGAGGACGCTCATGTCGTACTTGAGATTCTGGCCCAGCTTGACGCGTTTCGGATCTTCGAGCAGTGGCTTGAGTGCAGCAAGCAGCTCGCTGCGCGAAATCTGTTCCGGCGCATCTACGTAGTCGTGACCGCACGGCACATATGCGGCTTCGCCTGGCTCGACTGCGAATGAAACGCCAACCAGCTCAGCGCTCATGTAGTCCAGGCTCGTTGTCTCTGTGTCGAATGCGAAATATTCCGACTGCTTCAGGCGTTTGATCCAGGTTGCCAGTCGTTTCGCATCGGTAACCGTCTCGTAGTTGGCTCTCGCCGCTTGCGCGGAAGATTGCTCGCTGCCCTCGAGAATCTCCGAGAGCCAGGTCTTGAACTCCAATTCCGCGTAGAGATCGCGCAACCGGTCGTTATCGGGCGCCTGACGCTGCAGGTCTTCGGGCCCGACGTCAAGTTCGACGTCGCGCTTAATGGTCACCAGCGTGCGGGAGAGAGGTAAACGATCCAGGCACTCGCGAAGATTCTCGCCCACCTTCCCTCCGATTTCCGCGGCGTGCCCCATAATGTCATCGAGGGTGCCGTACTGCTGCAGCCACTTGGCCGCTGTCTTCGGGCCGACTTTGGGGACGCCCGGAACGTTGTCCACGGTATCGCCGATGAGCGTCAGATAATCGATCACCTGCTCGGGCGCGATGCCGAACTTCTCCTTTACACCCTTCGGATCGAGGACACCGCCGTCCATGGTATTGACCATGGTGATGGACTTATTGACCAGCTGGGCCATGTCCTTGTCGCTGGTTGAAATGGTGACGCCAAAACCATGTTCCTTTGCCTGCTCGGCCAGCGTGCCAATCACGTCGTCGGCCTCGACGCCCGGCACCTCCAGCAGCGTGATTCCCAGGGCCTCGACGATGGCGCGGATGGGGTCGAGCTGCTGGCGCATCTCGTCGGGCATCGGCGGGCGGTTGGCCTTGTACTCCGCGTACAGCTCGTCCCGGAAGGTCTTCCCTTTGGCGTCGAGCACCACCGCGAGATGTGTCGGCTGGTACTCGGCGAGCACCCGGCGCAGCATGTTGGTTATGCCGTAGGCGGCGCCCGTATGCGTACCCTTTGAATTGGTCAGCATCGGCATCGCGTGAAAGGCGCGGTACAGATATGATGAACCGTCGATCAGGACGAGTTGCTTTTTCCGTTCGGACATAATACGAGAGTGTACGTGGGCGCGGTCGCCACAGTAAATCCACCATGCCGGCCGACCCGCGCGCCTCGCCCGTTCCACATCACCGGAATCCAACCATGAATGACTCCGATCATCAGCCCCATCGACCCGGGGTGCCTGCTGTCAAGGATGCAGAACTTACGCGCGAATCCTGGAAGATCTTTCAAATCATGGCGGAGTTCGTCGAGGGCTTCGACAAGCTTGCCTCGATTCAGCCGTCGGTCAGTATTTTCGGCTCTGCGCGCACAAAACCGGACCACCCCGACTACGCGCTCGCAAAAGACATTGCCGAGCGCCTGTCGAACTCGGGCTTTTCCGTGGTGAGCGGCGGCGGACCGGGCATCATGGAAGCCGTCAACAAAGGCGCCTACGGGGGCAAATCGCTGAGCGTCGGCCTCAACATCACGCTTCCGCACGAGCAGGCGTCGAACGAGTTCCAGGACTTGAGCCTGCGTTTTCGCCATTTCTTCGCGCGCAAGGTGATGTTCGTCAAATACGCAACGGCCTACGTCGTGCTTCCGGGCGGATTCGGCACGCTGGACGAGCTGGCCGAGATGCTGACCCTGGTGCAGACCGGAAAGACCCGCCGCATCCCCATCGTGCTCGTCAACGGCCAATTCTGGTCCGGCCTGATAGAATGGTTCCGTGAAACCCTCGTGAAACGAGGCAATATCGATACCGACGACCTGGAACTGTTCCAGTTGGTGGACAAGCCGGAGCAAGTGGTCGAAGCTATCTTCGATTACTACGAGGAACGCGGCTTCGAGCCGTCGGCCGCCGAACGCGAGATCCTGTTACATCTATAAAACCGGACCTGGATTGCCTAGACCATTCGCCATACTGCTGGGGGCCGCGCTTGCGTGGGTTACCTGGACGCAGCCCGCGGCCCAGCCGGCGGCTGCCGGCGGCGAGCCGCCCGCCCTGGAGGCGGTGCCCGAGCCTCCGGACATCCCGCCGCAGGTTCAAAGCGGCGAGACGCTCGAGCCGGAGATCACCATCCGCCGCGACGACAAGCAGACGGTGACCGAGTACCGCACCAGCGGCCGACTGTATGCGGTCAAGGTGGAGCCGGTCGTCGGGCCGCCCTATTGGCTGGTCGACACCACCGGGGACGGATTCCTCGAGACCCGTTACGACAATTTCAATCCCCCTTATTTCATCCCCGGCTGGGTCATCTTGCGCTGGTAATCCGCGTCTCGGCCCCGGTGGTCGGCCGATCCGACGCGTCGTCCTCTGCGCACGCCTAGCCCGCCAGGAACAACGCGCCCAATCCCAGAAACGTAAAAAACCCGACGACATCGGTGACCGTCGTCAGCACTACGCCACCGGCCAGCGCCGGATCGATCAGCATCCTTCGCATCGCCATCGGCAACAGCGTGCCGGTGACCGCAGCGATGACGAGATTGATGACCAGGGCGACCGCCACGATGGCACCGAGCGCCGGCTGTCCGAACCAGTAGGTGGCGATGAGCGCGACCACCAGCGCCCACATCAGACTGTTGATGAGCCCGACCATGGTCTCCCTGCTCAACAGCCAGGCAGCGTTACTCTGGCCGACCTGCCCGAGAGCCATACCGCGGATGATGATGGTCAGCGTCTGGCTGCCCGCGATGCCGCCCATGCTCGCCACCACCGGCATGAGCACGGCGAGCGCCACGACCTTCTCGATGGTCGCCTCGAACAGGCCGATGACCCATGCGGCGAGCAGCGCCGTCGCCAGATTGATGCCCAGCCACAGCGTTCGCCGGCGCGAGGTGACGAGCACGGAGGCGAACAGGTCGTCTTCCTCGTGCAGACCGGCCATGCGCATGAATGCCTGATCGCCCTCGTCGCGAATCACGTCGACCACGTCGTCGATGGTGATTCGCCCGATGAGCTTTCCCGTCTCATCAACAACCGGGGCCGAGATGAGATTGCGCTGCTCGAAAAGTCGCGCGACCTCGTGGGACGGCATCGTCGCTTGGATAGCGTCGTGCTCGTCGATCATGTGGGTCGCGACGCTGTCCTCCGGATCGCGTATCAGCAGGTCGGCGAGTCTCAGCATCCCCACGTAGACGCTGTCACGGTCCACCACGAACAATCGGTTGGTTTTCTCCGGAATCTCCCCCCGCAGCCTCAGGTAGCGAACGACGGTCTCGAGGCTCACGTCGGCACGCACGGTCAGCACGTCGACGTTCATGAGACCGCCGGCGGTATCCTCCGGATAGGCGAGCACGGCCTGCAGACGCTCGCGATAAAGGTCGTCCATCGCCCGCAGCACCTCGTCGGCGACGGGCTCGGGGAGATCCTGGAGAATATCGGCGGCATCGTCGGGGTCGACTTCCTGTGCCACCGCCGCCAGCGCCTGCGGCGCCATCTGGCGCAGGTAGCTCGCGCGAACCGCGTCTTCGGCCTCCGCGAGGACCTCGGCCACCGACGCCGGGTCGAGCTGCCCCCAGACGATGTCACGCTCGGCCTCGGGCAGAGACTCGATGAGCAGTGCCACGTCGGCTGGATGCAGCTCGCGAACGAGCGCGTATACCTCGCTGACCGCCTCGCGCTCGAGCGCGTCGTTCAGTCGACGGAGATTCTCCTGGTGTTTGTCTTCATCGGCTTGCTGGTTCATACGCTGAGGCACCCGGAAGTGTCGGACGAGATCGGGACGGGGTTCGGTTCCGCCCATCCAGTGGCTGGCGGAACGCAGCCGAAGTGTAGCAGCAACGGTAGTGGAAAGGCGGCTTGCGCCTCGCTCAGAGTCGGTTCATCTCTTCGAGCAACGCGCTGCGCGTGGTCGACTTGATCACACGCATGACACGTTGGGAGAACTTGCGACTCTCGCGAACGTGGCTTTCGGTGATGACCTGCTTGACCTCGAGCAGGGCGTTGGGGTGAACGCTGAATTCCTTGAGCCCCATGCCGAGCAGCAACCGCGTGTAACGGGCGTCGCCCGCCATCTCGCCGCACATGGCAACGGGGATACCCACCTTCTGACCGGAGCGAATGGTCATCTGGATGAGACGCAGCACCGCCGGGTGCAGGGGGTCATAGAGATAGTTGACCTCGTCGTCGACGCGATCGATGGCGATCGTGTACTGGATCAGGTCGTTGGTGCCGATCGAGAGAAAATCCAGCTCGCGGGCAAAGATGTCGGCACATATGGCCGCCGCCGGCACCTCGATCATGGCGCCGACCGGCATGGTCTTGTCATAGGGCTGCCCGGCTTCATCGAGCTCCTTGCGACAGGCCTTGATCAATTCCAGAACCTGCGCGAGCTCGGCAGTGGTCGAAAGCATCGGAATCATCATGCGCACGGGCCCGTGTGCCGATGTCCTGAGAATGGCACGCAGCTGAGGACGAAAAAGGCCGGGCTCCTTCAGGCACAACCTCACGGCACGCAGTCCCAGCGCCGGATTGGAAGTCACCGGCGCGCCCGGGCGCGAACCGTCCACCTGCTTGTCGGCGCCGAGATCGAGCGTGCGTATCGTCACCGGCGCCCCTTCTCCGGCGCGCATCACTTCGGTGTAGGCCTGGTATTGCTCCTCCTCGCCCGGCGGCTCGTCGCGGTTCATGAACAGATACTCGGTCCGGTACAGCCCGATCCCCTGGGCACCCACCTGCACGGCTGTTTCGAGGTCTGCGGGCAACTCGACGTTGGCCTGCAGAACGATGCTCTCACCGTCGCAGGTCACGGTGGGCGCAAAGCGCAGCTTGCGCCGGGCAGCGTGGATGCGCTCGATCTCGCGCTGGCGCTTCTTGTAGTGGCGTACCGTCTGATCGTCGGGACCGACGAGCACCACTCCCTTACGACCGTCGACGATGACCGTGTCCTCATCGCGCAGGTACGGTCCCGCGTTGTGCAGGCCGACAACCGCCGGAATGCGAAGGCTGCGGGCGAGAATGGCCGTGTGCGAGTTGGGGCCGCCGAACTCCGTGACCAGCGCCGCGACGCCCTGATGCTGCATGAGCACCGTGTCGGCCGGAGTGAGGTCATCGGCAAAGACGATTTTCCCGGCAAACGAGCCGTCGGCCCGTCTGAGCGGCTTCTCGGTGTGCAGCAGGCGCATCTGCACGGTGTTGACCACATGGTCGATGTCGTTCTTGCGGGTGCGCAGATAGTCGTCGTCCATCGCATCGAACACGGCCACGAGCGCGTCGCGTTGCAGCTTCAGCGCCCATTCGGCATTGCGCCCTTCCTCGCGGATGAGCCTGATGGGAGCGCTCGTGATGGCGGAGTCGTCGAGCATCAGAAGGTGCGTGTCGATGAAGGCGGCGATATCGGTGTCGGTGTCCGGCGGAATATGCTCTCTTACGGCGCCGAGCTCTGCGCGGGCTTCGGCAACCGCGATGCCGAAACGCTCGACCTCCCTCTCGATCTCCGACTTCTCGACAAAATACTCGGGCACGTCGACGAGACCGCGCGCCACCATGTGGACCTTGCCGATGGCAATCCCCTTGGAAGCACCGATGCCGTGCAGCGAAAAAGTCATGCGATGGTTACCGTCATTCCGGCTCTCCGAAACGGTTCTGCACCAGCTGGGCGATCTCGGTAAGCGCCTCGTCGGCATCCGCACCGTCCGCACAGACCTCGATCACGACGCCCTTGGCCGCCGCCAGCATCATCACACCCATGATGCTCTTGGCGTTCACTTCCTGCGCGCCCCGCTTGATGGTGATCTCGCTCTCGAAACCCGATGCCAGACTGACGAGCTTGGCAGCGGCGCGCGCGTGCAGGCCGAGCTTGTTGACGATGGTGAGCTCGCAATTCGCCATTCTACGCTCCGCCGCCGGGGTGACACGCACGCCACTCGATAAGCGCCGCGACGAGCGCCTCGTCGTCGGCGCGGGCGGCAACCAGCGGGGCGTGCGTGACGCCCAGAGCGCGTGCCCGCCGGGCAATTCGCTCGCTGATGACCACGAAGCCGGTATCCTTCAGCCACCGCGCCCCACCGTTTGCGAGCATCTCGAACAGGTTCTCGAGTGCCTGCACGCTGGTCACCACGACCACGTCGATACCGCCCGCGCGTCCCTGCTCGGCCACGCGCGAGGCATCGAGGCGCGGTTTCGCGCGCCGATAAACCTCAGCATAGGCGACCCGGGCGCCTCGCTCCGAGAGCGTTCGGCCGAGCAGCTCACGGCCGCCTTCGCCACGCACGATGAGCACCCGGCACCCCGCCAGCGCGTCCTCGGCAAGCTCCGGCAGGGCGAGCAGCGCCTCGCTGCTCGCGCCGCCGGCGGGCCGCAGCACGTGCTCGAAGCCGGCCTGCTCCAGGGCCGCGGCGCTCGCCTCGCCCACCGCCGCGACGCGCGCGCGGCGCGGCACGCGGTCAACGAGCGCGAGCCCCTCGCGCACGGCGTTTGCACTGATGAATATTACCAGGGAGAACGCCTCCAGCCCGCCCATCAGGGCGCCGGCCGCGTCGCGGTCTCGCGCCGGAAGGATCTCGATGACGGGCAGGCGGATGGCGGTGCCGCCGCGGGATTCGATGAGCGCAGCGAGCGCGCCGCTCTGATGCGCCGGGCGCGTGACCAGAACCCGCAGCCCTTCGAGCGGGGGGCGCGTGGCGCGCGGCGCGCCGTCACTCATCGGCGTAGACCTCGGCGAGGATGCGGTCGGCTCCCCGGTCCAGCAGCCGCTCGGCCACGCGCTCTCCGAGCCGTCGGGGCTGGTCGCGTGGACCGCGCTCCTCCTCGCGCAGCACCGTGCTGCCGTCGATGCTCGCCACCAGCGCGCGCAGCCGCAGGTCCGCGCCGTCGATCTCGGCGAAGCCCGCGATGGGTACCTGGCAGCCGCCGCCGAGGCGCGCGTTCATGGCACGCTCGGCGCTCACCCGCGCATGACTCTCGGCATCGCCGAGCGGCGCCACCAGGGACGCGATGCGCGTGTCGCCTTCGCGGCACTCGATGCCGAGCACGCCCTGGCCCACGGCCGGCAGGATCACCTCGGGGGCAAGCGTCTCGCGCACCCGTCCGGCCATGCCGAGTCGCGCGAGGCCCGCGGCCGCCAGGATCAGCGCGTCGAAATCGCCCGCGTCGAGCCGTGCGAGGCGCGTGTTCACGCCGCCGCGCAGGGTGAGCACGTCGAGATCGGCCCTCGCCGCGAGAAGCTGACACCGGCGTCGCAGGCTGGAGGTGCCGACACGGGCGCCCGCGGGTAACGCCGCCAGACTCTCGTGGTCATTGGAGACGAGCGCATCGCGGGGATCGGCGCTCGCGAGAACCACCGCCAGCGCGAGCCCGGGCGGGATCTCCACCGGCACGTCCTTCAAGGAGTGCACCGCGATGTCGGCGCGATCCTCGAGCAGCGCGTGCTCGAGCTCCTTGAGGAAAAGGCCCTTGCCGCCCACCTTGGCAAGCGGCGCGTCGAGCATGCGGTCGCCCTGGGTGGACATGGGCACCAGCTCGACGTCGAGATCGCGGTGTGCGTCGCGCAGGAGGTCGCCTACGTGCTGCGCCTGCCAGAGCGCGAGCGGACTCTTGCGGGTTGCGATTCGAAGCACGCCCATCCGCGGCATTCTCACTGACGGTCGGTGTGAAAGCCAGCGCCGCGCCGGGCGCGCAACGGGGCACCGCGCGCGTGTATTATCCGACCACGCATTGGCGGAACGCGAAGCGCCCGCCCTCGGAGTACAGCATGACCGTGAAGCTCGGGGTCGTCATGGACCCGATATCGGAAATCACCGTCTACAAAGACAGCACGCTCGCCATGCTGCTCGCCGCGCAGGCGCGCGACTGGCAGCTCGAGTACATGGAGCTGCGGGATCTGTTCTTTCGAGACGGCGTCTGTCACGCGCGCATGCGACCGCTCGCGGTGCGCGACGATCGGCAGGACTGGTTCGATCTCGGCGCGCCCGAAACCCGGCCGCTGTCGGAGCTCGACGTGGTGCTGATGCGCAAGGACCCGCCCTTCGACATGGAGTACGTCTATGCCACGTACCTGCTCGAGCGCGCCGAGGAGCACGGCGTTCTGGTCATCAACAAGCCGCAGAGCCTGCGCGACGCGAACGAGAAGATGTACACGGCGTGGTTTCCCCAGTGTTGCCCGCCGACCCTGGTGACGCGCGAGATTTCGCGCCTCTACGCGTTCCTGGCCGAGGAGAAGAGCATCATCGTCAAGCCGCTCGACGGCATGGGTGGCGCGTCCATCTTCCGGGTCAATGAAGGCGAGGCCAACACCAATGTCATTTTCGAGACCATGACCTGGCACGAGCGCCGCTACATCATGGCGCAACGCTTCCTTGCCGAGATTCGTGACGGCGACAAGCGCATCCTGCTCATCGACGGTGAGCCGCTTGCCTACGCGCTCGCCCGCGTGCCCGCCGAGGGCGACGCGCGCGGAAACCTCGCCGCCGGCGCCACGGGAGTCGGCGTCGAGCTCACCGATCGCGATCGCTGGATAGCCGCTGAGGTCGGACCCGTGGTGAGGCGCAAGGGTCTGCTGTTCGTCGGTCTCGACGTCATCGGCGACTATCTCACCGAAATCAACGTCACCAGCCCCACCTGCATCCGCGAGCTGGATGCCATCTACGGCCTCGACATCGCCGCGCAGCTGATGGACGTCATCGAGGCGCGCCTGCGGCGCTGAGCGCCCGCGCCCCGCGGCGCCGCGAACCGGCCCCGGATGGGACTATAATTCAGGGGGTTTTTGCGCCTGGGTTCTGTTCGAGTGCACGCCGTCACGGCTCCGCCGACCGTCGAATCCGCGGATCGGCTGGGATTCACACTGTTCATCGCCATTGCCGCCCACGCCATCGTGGTGCTGGGGGTGACCTTCGCGCCCCACGAGCGCGCCCGGGAGCTGGTCAGCACCCTGGACATCGTCCTGGTCCAGCACCGCAGCGAGGAGGCGCCCGAGGACGTGGACTATCTGGCCCAGGCCAACCAGGACGGCGGCGGCGAGAGCGAGGCCGCCGAGCGCCCGGCCACCCCGCTGCGGGCGCCGTTCGTCGGCCCGATCCCGGACATCGCCATGGCGACGCCGCCGGTCGCGTTTCGCGAGGAAGTGCTCAGCACCGAGCTCGAGCCGGTGCCGACCGAGACCGCCGCCGCCGAGGACGTGAGCCCGCGCGCCCCGCCCGCGCCGGTCCTCACCCAGGACGCGGTCGAGACGCCGGACAAGCGGCTGAGCGAGCCGAGCAGCGAGCCGAGCGCCGAGCCCGACACCCGCATGGTGCGCGAGGCCGAGCAGAAACCGCAGCCCCAGCCCGAGCCCCAGGCGCAGCCGCGCACCGAACCCGCGCCCCAGACCCTGTCGGCCTCGGCGCTCATCGCACGCAGCCGCGCCATGGCCAGCCTGAGCGCCGAGATCGATCGAAGGCTGCAGGCCTATGCCAAACGCCCCAAGCGCAAGTGGATCACCGCCAGGACCCGGGAGCACAAGTACGCCGCCTACATGGAGGCCTGGCGACAGAAGGTCGAGCGGGTCGGCAACCTCAACTACCCGGACGAGGCGCGGCGTATGAATCTTTCGGGGAATCTGCTTCTCGACGTGGCGCTGCGCCCGGACGGCTCGGTCGAGGAGATCATTCTGCGCCGCTCGTCGGGCGAGCGCGTGCTCGATGACGCCGCCATCCGAATCGTCAATCTGGCGGCACCGTTCGCGCGCTTTCCGAAGAGCATCGCGGAGGAAACCGACATCCTCCACGTCGAGAGAACCTGGCAGTTCCTCTCGGGAAACCGATTCTCGAGCCGCTGAGCCGCGCCGCGCCGCCAAGACGCTCCGTGGGGGCGCTCCGCGGGGGCGCTCCGTGGGGGCGCTTGTCTCACGATTCGCGAGTGCCGATAATTCCGCTGGATGAATCTCACCAATCAATTCCTGATCGCGATGCCGGCCCTTCAGGACCCGAATTTCCACCGCACCGTGACCTTTCTGTGCGCTCACAACGAAGAGGGCGCCATGGGCATCGTCATCAACCGGCCGCTGGATCTCAAATTGGGTGAAGTGCTCGATCACATGTCCATCGAGGTCCTGAACGACAGTGTCAACGACATGACGGTGCTCCAGGGCGGTCCGGTGCAGCGCGAGCGCGGATTCGTCATCCACGAGCCCGCCGGCAACTGGGACGCGGTGCTGGCGGTGGGCAACGCCATCGGCGTCGCCACCTCGCGCGATATCCTCACGGCGGTCGCCAAGGGCGACGGCCCGCAGCGTGCGGTGGTGGCGCTCGGCTATGCCGGATGGGGCGCCGGACAGCTCGAGCGCGAGGTGCAGCAGAATGCCTGGCTGAGCGGCCCCGCCGACAGCAGCATCATCTTCGATCTGCCCTACGAGCAGCGCTACGAGAGCGCTGCACGCCTGCTCGGAGTCGACCTGGAGAGGCTCTCCGGCGAGGCTGGACACGCGTGACGGAGCGGGCGGAGACCCTGCTCGCTTTCGATTACGGGGAAAAACACATCGGCGTTGCGGTCGGACAGACGCTGACCGGCACCGCCAACCCGCTGGCGAGCATCCGCGTCAGCGACTCCAGTCCCGACTGGGACGCCATCTCGCGCATCATCGACACCTGGCATCCGGACGCGCTGGTCGTGGGGCTGCCGCTCAACATGGACGGCAGCGAGCAGACCGTGACCCGGCGCGCGCGGCGCTTCGGTAACCAGCTGCTCGGGCGCTACCGACTGCCCGTGCACCTGGTCGACGAGCGCCTCACGACCCGCGAAGCGCGCAATCGCCTGGCGGCGCAGGGCCGCGCCGGCGACGACGACCATCCCATCGCGGCGCAGATCATTCTCGAGAGCTGGCTCACCGAGCAGAGCGTGCGGCCGTGAGCGGGCTCCCCGACATCGACACGCTCATCGGCACGCTCGCCGGCGCGCTCGAGAAGCATCTCGCGCACCACGCCCGCGAGGCACCCCTGATGGTCGGCGTGCACACCGGCGGCGTGTGGGTGGCGAGGAAGCTGCACACGCTTCTTGCCATCGAGGAGCCGCTCGGCACCCTCAACATCAACTTCTACCGGGACGATTTCACCCGCATAGGCATGCATCCGATGGTCACGCCCTCGGATCTTTTTTCCGTCGACGATCGACACGTGGTGCTCATCGACGACGTGCTGCACACCGGACGAACGGTGCGCGCGGCGCTCAACGAGATATTCGACTACGGCCGTCCCGCGAGCGTGACGCTCGGCGTGCTGGTCGAGCGAAGCGGACGCGAGATTCCGATTCAGGCGGACGCCATCGGCCAGCACCTCAGCCTCACCGAGCACGAGTACGTGAAGCTGAGCGGCCCGGAGCCGCTGGCCCTGGAAATTACCCACAAGACCTGATACCAGAGTCGATCCATGCAGAGCCCCGGCGACACACTTCAGATAGACGCACACGGCAGGCTCAAGCATTTTCTCTCCATCGAGGGGCTCAATCGCGAGCTGCTGGTCAACATTCTCGACACCGCGGAGTCGTTCGCCGGCGTCGGCGAACGGGCCGTAAAAAAGGTGCCGCTGCTGCGCGGCAAGACCATCGTCAACCTGTTCTTCGAGCCGAGCACCCGCACCCGCACCACCTTCGAGCTCGCCGCCAAACGGCTCTCCGCCGACGTGCTCAACATCAGCGCGACGACGTCGTCGACGACCAAGGGCGAGAGTCTTCTCGACACCCTGCGCACGCTGGAGGCCATGCACTGCGACATGTTCATCGTGCGTCATGCCGAGAGCGGTGCTGCGCATTTCATCGCCCGCCATGCGGCGCCGCATATCAGCGTCATCAACGGCGGCGATGGCCGCCACGCGCATCCCACGCAGGCGATGCTCGACATGTTCACGATTCGCCGGCAAAAGGGCGACTTCTCTTCGCTCAAGGTCGCCATCGTCGGTGACGTGGCGCATTCGCGCGTGGCGCGCTCGCAGATCCACGCGCTCGTGACGCTCGGCGCCGCGGAGGTGCGCATTGTCGCGCCGCGCACGCTGGTGCCGCCGGGCATTCAGTCGATGGGCGTCTCGGTGCATCACGACCTGCGCTCGGGTCTGCGTGACACCGACGTCGTGATACTGCTGAGGCTGCAGAACGAGCGCATGCAGGGCGCGCTGCTGCCGAGCTCACACGAGTACTTCCAGTACTACGGCGTGACCGAGGAAAAGCTCGCTACGGCCGCCAGCGATGCTATCGTCATGCACCCGGGACCGCTCAATCGCGGCGTCGAGATCGACTCCGACGTCGCCGACGGCGCGCGCTCGGTGATCCTGCGCCAGGTGAGCTACGGCATCGCCATTCGCATGGCCGTGATGTCCATGGCCATCGGCAGCCACGCCGCCGCCGACAGGGGCGACGACTGATGCGCGTGCGCATCGCCGGTGCACGCGTGGTCGACCCGGCCTCGGGCATCGACGAGATCAGCGATGTCTACGTCGCCGAGGGGCGCGTGCAGGCGATCGGCAAGGCGCCCGACGGCTTCACCGCCGAGCGCGAGCTGCAGGCGACCGGGCGTATCCTGATTCCGGGCATCGTCGATCTGCGCGCGCGGCTGCGCGAGCCCGGCGCCGAGCACAAGGCGACCATCGCCAGCGAGACCCGCGCCGCCGTGCGCGGCGGCATCACGACCTTGTGCTGCCCGCCGGACACCGACCCCGTCATCGACACTCCGGCGGTCGCCGAGCTCATTCACCAGCGGGCCGCCGAAAGCCGACTCGCCCGGGTCGAGGTGCTCGGCGCCCTGACGCGCGATCTCGACGGCCAGAACCTGGCCGAGATGGGTGCGCTCAAGGAGGCCGGTTGCCTCGGTGTCTCCAACGCCCTCGCGCCGGTCACCGATACCGAGGTGATGCTGCGCGCCATGGAGTACGCCGTCACCTTCGGACTCACGGTGTTCGTGCACGCCGAGGACGCCCGGCTCGCCGCCGGGCGCCTGGTGCACGACGGTCCCGTCGCGACGCGGCTCGGCCTGCCGGGTATTCCGGAGATCGCCGAGACCATCGGCGTCGCACGCGACCTGCTGCTGGTCGAGCAGACCGGCGCCCGGGTGCATTTCTGCCATCTGTCCACCGGCCCGGCGGTCGACATGGTCCGCGATGCGCGCAGCCACGGGCTGCCGGTCAGCGCCGACGTTGCCATCCACCAGCTGCTGCTCACCGAGGCGGACATCGACGGCTTCGATGCCGACTGTCACGTGCGGCCACCGCTTCGCAGCGTCGACGATCGCGCGCGCCTGCGCGCCGGCGTGCGCGCCGGCGTCATCGGCAGCATCTGCTCCGATCACCAGCCCCACGAGGTCGACGCCAAGCTCAATCCGTTTCCTCAGACCGAGCCGGGCATCTCCTCTCTCGACAGCCTGCTGTCCCTGGTGCTCGGCCTGGTCGAGGACGACGAGCTCACGCTGTCGCAGGCAGTGGCGGCGCTCACCAGCGGCCCGTGCGCGGTGCTCGGTATCGATCGCGGCTCGCTGGCGGTGGGCGCGGCGGCGGATTTGTGTGTTTTCGACCCGCACGAGCGCTGGGTCCTCGACGATGCAAGCATGCTGAGCCGCGGGCACAATACGCCCTTCAAGGGCCATCGCCTCGCCGGCCGCGTCTGCCTGACCATGGTGGACGGCCGCGTGGTGTTCGAAGCGCCGCCGGCCTGAGGGGGGCGATCGTGGCAAAAGCCCACCGCAACACCATCTTCGTCGAGGACGCCGAGGTGCTCGCCAACGACACGTTCCCCGGCGATCAGTACGTGCTGCGCGTGCAGGCGGCCAAGCTCGCTGCCGCGGCGCGTCCGGGGACGTTCGCACATCTGCAGTGCGACCGGCTGCTGCCCATGCGCCGGCCGCTCTCCATCATGCGCGTGGATGCGCGCCGCGGCTGGGCCGATTTCCTCTACAAGACCGTCGGCCCGGGCACCGCGCTGCTGGCCGAACGGACGCCGGGGGAGCGGCTCAGCGTCATGGGTCCCATCGGCGTGCCGTTCTCGGTGCCGGACACGCACCCGCTGGCGCTGCTCATCGGCGGCGGCGTCGGGATTCCTCCCATGGTATTTCTCGCCGAGCACCTGCGCCGCCAGCACCCGGAGGTTCGCCCCTTCGTGATCATGGGCTCCGAGGTGCCTTTTCCCTTCGAGACCCGTCCCTCGCAGACGCTGGTAGCCGGCATGCCCGCCGGCGTCATCGCCTGCATGCCGCTGATGGAGGACTGGGGCATCCCCAGCCGCCTGGCGAGCCTGCAGGGATATCCGGGCTGCTTCGAAGGCTACGTCACGGATCTGGCGCGCGCCTGGCTGGATGCCCTCGACGCCGAGCGGCGTCGCAGCGTGCATGTCTATGCCTGCGGACCGACCCCCATGCTCGCCGCGACGGCGGCGCTGGCACGCGAGTACGACCTGCCCTGCCAGGTATGCCTGGAGGAGTACATGGCCTGCGCCGTGGGCGGCTGCGCCGGCTGCGCGGTGCGCATCGACACCCCGCAGGGGCCGGCCATGAAACGGGTTTGCGTCGACGGTCCGGTCTTCGACGCATACAGTGTGCACTGGACCTGAACGGCATTCGCGCAAGTAAATCGTCATGACCGCATCCGCCGGCGACAGCCTTGACCAAACCACTTACCAGCTCGCGCCGATCACGGCCGTGCTCGGCGTGCAGATGCCCTGCGTTGCCTTCGGCGCACGCGTGCTCGCCGAGCGCGGGTGCAACGCATGAGCACTTCCATCGCATCCGGACAAGCGCGCCCCCTCGACGGCATCAAGGTCCTCGAGATGGGCCAGCTCATCGCCGGCCCGTTCGCCGGCTGCATGCTCGGCTACTTCGGCGCCGAGATCATCAAGGTGGAGCCCCCGGGAAGCGGCGACGCGCTGCGCAACTGGCGCGTGCTGAGGGACGGCACCTCGCTGTGGTGGCGGGCCATGGCCCGCAACAAGAAGTGCATCACGCTGGATCTGCGCAAGCCCGAGGGCCGCGCCATCGCCGCGCGGCTCGCCGAGCAGGCCGACGTGCTCATCGAGAACTTCCGCCCGGGCACCATGGAGAAGTGGGGCCTCGGGCCGGCCGAGCTCGAGCAGCGCAACCCGGGGCTCGTCTTCACGCGGGTGTCTGGATACGGACAGACCGGTCCACTCGCGCCGCGGCCGGGGTTCGCCTCGGTGTGCGAGGGCTTCGGTGGCCTTCGCCACGTCAACGGCTTCCCCGGCGAGACGCCGGTGCGGCCCAATCTGAGCCTCGGCGATACCCTCGCCGCGCTGCACGCGGTCATCGGCATTCTGCTCGCGCTCCAGCAGCGCGCCAGGGTCGATGGCAGCGGCCAGGTCGTGGACGTCGCCATCTACGAATCGGTGTTCAACATGCTGGAATCGGTGGTGCCGGAGTACGATGCCGCCGGCATCGTGCGAGGACCCTCCGGCTCGACCATCACCGGCATCGTGCCGACCAATACCTACCGCTGCGCGGACGGTAAATTCGTCATCATCGGCGGCAATGCCGACTCCATCTTCCAGCGCCTCATGCGCGCCGCGGGACGCGACGACCTCGCCGACGATGCGCGCCTCGCCAACAACGCGGGTCGGGTCGAGCATCAAGAGGAGGTCGACGCGGCCATCTCGCGCTGGACGGCGACTCTGCCATCGGCGCAGGTGCTCGCGATCCTCACCGAGGCCTCGGTGCCGTCGGGTCCCATCTACAGCGTCGAGGACATGATGGAGGATCCGCAGTATCAGGCACGCGGCCTGTTCGAGACCGTCGAGGTCGACGGCGAGCCGCTGAAGATTCCGGCAATCGTTCCGATGCTCGCCGACACCCCCGGCGAGACCCTGTGGCCGGGGCCGTCGCTCGGCGCGCACAACGAGGAAATCTACGGCGAGCTGCTCGGCTACTCGAAATCCGATATCGAGCGCTTGTCAGCCGATGGTGTGATTTAGCGAGCGGGCAATCGGCCTGCGCTTTGCCACTGCCTGTGCGAGAGGGGCTCGCCTTGCCGAAGGCTGACGGGAGGCCGGGGACAAGCAAGGTTCAGCGCGAGTGTGCCCTGCGCTCAACGCGCCACCCTTCGCAACATTGGCCGCTCGCAGCTAGCCGAAGTTGACCTTGGCTTCCAGATTGGTCCTGCTGTCGGCATTGTTCAACGCCTCGTCCAGGCTGATGCGTCCTTCCTTGTAGAGCGCGAACAGGGCATCGTCGAACGTCTGCATGCCGCGAGCGCCGCTCTCGTGCATGGCCTCCTTGATCTCACCGATCTCGCCCTTGAGTATCAGCTCTGCGATATGCGGCGTGTTGATCATGATCTCCACCGCCGCGCAGCGCCGCCCGTCGAGGTCCGGAACGAGCCGTTGCGAGATCACCGTGCGCAGATTCAATGACAGATCCATGAACAGCTGCTTGTGGAGCACCTGCGGAAACATGTTGACGACACGCTCCATGGCCTGGTTCGCGTTGTTGGCGTGCATGGTGGAGATGGCCAGGTGGCCGGTGTTGCAGAGCTCGAGCGCCGCCTCCATGGTCTCGCGGTCTCGAATCTCACCGATCTGAATGACATCGGGCGCCTCGCGCAGCGACGAGCGCAGCGCCCTTGCATAGGACTTCGTGTCAACACCCACCTCGCGCTGATTGATGATCGATTTCTTGTTGGGGTGATAGAACTCGACCGGGTCCTCGATGGTGAGAATGTGCCCGGGAGTGGTCTCGTTACGATAATTGATCATCGCCGCCAGGGTCGTCGATTTACCCGAGCCAGTGGCCCCCACCATCAGTATCAGCCCGCGCTTGGTGAGAACCAGCTCATTGAGGATCTCGGGCAGACCGAGCTCCAAGACCGTCGGAATGCTCATGGGAATGAGGCGGATGACCATGGCCATCTTGCCCCGCTGCCTGAACACATTGACACGAAAGCGCGCGCTCTCGTCGGGCAGCGCGATGGCGAAGTCACACTCCCAGGTGTCGCTGAAGACCTCCTTCAGCCGATTGTCCATGATGCCGTAGGCGGCGGCCTCGACGAGCTCGGGCGAGAGCAGGGTCTTGCCGACAGATGTGACTCGACCCTCAACCTTGAGCTTGACGGGCGAGTCTGCCGTGAAGAAAAGATCAGACGCGTTCTTCTCTACCAGCAATTTCAGGTAGGGTTGGATATCCATGCGAGCTCCGGAATCGGCGTCCGCCAGCCGATCGCATCATCGGGATCGCGAGGGCGAACTGTCGCTGCGGTCATTCATCCCTGCGCCGCGGCACCGGAAGGAGCCAACGGACCCGGGAGAGCGGACCATCACGTTCAGCGCAAGATGTTGCCTTTCTCTTGCTTGGCTTCCTCGAGCGACAAATGATCGAGGCCTTCGAGGGCCTCCTTGTTCTTCGCCGCCTTACCCTCGAGCTTGATGCGCAAGCGCAGCTCGTTCTGGGAATCTGCGTATCTCAGGGCGTCGTCGTAGGAGATCTTGTCGGCCTCGTAGAGATCGAACAATGCCTGATCGAATGTCTGCATGCCGATCTCGCGCGACTTCGTCATGATACCTTTGATCTCCGCGAGCTCACCCTTGAGAATCAGGTCCTTGATGAGCGGCGAATTGAGAAGAATCTCGATCGCAGCGACGCGGCCCTCTCCGCTTCGGCTCTTGATGAGCCTTTGAGAAATCAGGGCTCTCAGGTTTGCCGACAGATCCATGAGCAACTGTGTGCGCCGCTCTTCGGGAAAAAAGTTGATGATGCGGTCAAGCGCCTGATTGGCGTTGTTCGCATGCAAAGTAGCGAGCGCGAGATGTCCCGTCTCCGCGAACTGAATTCCAAACTCCATCGTCTGGCGGTCACGAATCTCGCCGAGCAGGATGACATCCGGAGCCTGGCGTAGAGAGTTCTTCAGCGCGATGCCCCAGTCCTCGGTATCGACGCCGACCTCGCGCTGCATGATGATGCAGTTCTTGTGCGGGTGAACGTACTCGATGGGGTCCTCGATGGTGACGATGTGGCCGTGGCTGTTCTGGTTGCGGTAATCCACCATCGCAGCGAGGCTCGTGCTCTTACCCGTGCCCGTGCCACCCACCATGACGACCAGCCCGTTCTTGGTCATGCATATGTCTTTGAGAACCTCGGGCAGTCCCAGACCATCGAGGGTGGGTATCTCGGTGGTGATGGTGCGCATGACCAGTCCCGGATGGCTCTGCTGAATGAATGAGTTGCAGCGGAATCGCCCGATGCCGGGAGGCGCAATCGCGAAGTTGCATTCCTTGGTGGACTCGTATTCCTTCAGCTGTCGATCGTTCATGATCGCGTAAGTCAGCGCCTTGGCGTTTTCCGGCGTCAAGGGCTGTTTCGACACCGGCGTGACCTTGCCATCGATCTTCATGGCTGGCGGAAAGCCCACGGTGATGAAAAGGTCCGAGCCGTTCTTCTGCTTCAACAGCTTGAGAAGATCGAGCATGAACTTGATAGCTTGTTCCCGTTCCATTTCGCTGCTCCGAGGGCTGGTGCTGCCGCTTGCCGCCTTACTTTATCAGGTGATGGAATCCTTATTCGCCGCCTTGAGCTGCGCCTGCTGCCGGGAAACGACCCCCTGCTGAACCATTTGCTGCAGCGTCTGATCGAGCGTCATCATCCCGTACTGCTGCCCGGTCTGAATGGCGGAGTACATCTGCGCGATCTTGTTCTCACGAATGAGGTTACGAATGGCCGGAGTGCCGACCATGATCTCGTGTGCCGCAACGCGGCCACCGCCATTCTTCTTGAGGAGCGTCTGAGAGATCACCGCCCGCAATGACTCAGAGAGCATTGCGCGCACCATGTCTTTCTCCGCCGCCGGGAACACGTCGACGACACGGTCGATGGTCTTCGCGGCAGAGCTCGTGTGCAGCGTGCCGAAGACCAGGTGGCCGGTCTCCGCAGCGGTCAGCGCGAGTCGAATCGTCTCGAGGTCACGCATCTCACCAACCAGAATCGTGTCCGGATCCTCACGCAGTGCCGAGCGCAGCGCCTCGTTGAAGCCGAGCGTATCGCGGTGCACCTCGCGCTGATTCACCAGGCATTTCTTGCTCTCGTGGACGAACTCGATAGGGTCCTCAACGGTGAGGATGTGGCCATACTCGTTGCTGTTCTTGTGATCGATCATCGCTGCCAGCGTGGTCGATTTGCCCGAACCGGTCGGCCCCGTGACGAGCACGATTCCCCGCGGCGTATCCGAGATATCCTTGAATATCTTCGGACAGTTCAATTCTTCCAGCGTGAGGATCTGCGACGGGATGGTTCGAAACACCGCGCCTGCTCCGCGGTGGTGATTGAACGCGTTGACCCGGAATCTCGCGAGCCCGGGGATCTCGAACGAGAAGTCGGTCTCGAGAAATTCCTCGTAATCCTTGCGCTGCTTGTCGTTCATGATGTCGTAGACGAGATCGTGAACGGTCTTGTGGTCGATGGCGGGAACATTGATACGGCGCACGTCGCCGTCGACGCGGATCATGGGCGGCAAACCCGCCGAGAGGTGCAGATCTGAGGCTCCGTTCTTGACACCGAACGCAAGCAGCTCACCTATGTCCATTCAACGTTCCTCATTACCGTGGCCCGGATTGCGCACAGGTGTTGCGACCGGTGAAACGCGCCGCGCCTCGACAAACCGGAGCCCGCGGCACCGAATCGGTTTGCCGCAAAACTAGAAAAGTATAGTCTAGCGAGCATGGCGCGCCCAAAGCGGTACCGGGAGTTCTCCTGCCTCACATTGTGCGGCTGCCGGGCGGATCCCCGCCGCTCGCGAGCGGCCGGGGCGGCTTTCGCACGGCCCTCGGGCGCCGGGGCCGGATGCGAATTCCATGCACCAGCCCGGGCGTCGAGCGACCCTTCGTGAGCAGTATTGCACAATCACTCGAAAAAATTCGGAACCGGGTCACGGTCCTGGAGCACCGCTACGGCCGCCCGGCGGGCGCCGTGCGTGTGCTGGCGGTGAGCAAGACCAAGCCCGCAGAGGCGGTGCGTGCGGCCGCCGAAGCCGGTCAGCGCGATTTTGGCGAGAACCATGTCCAGGACGCGTTGAGCAAGCTGGACGCGCTCGCAGATCTGGATCTGGTGTGGCATTTCATCGGCCCCATCCAGTCGAACAAGACGCGCATCGTTGCCACCCGTTTCGACTGGGTGCACAGCCTCGACAGGACGAAGATCGCCAGCCGGCTGAGCGAGCAGCGCGGCGAGGACCTGCCGCCTCTGAACGTTTGCATTCAAGTGAACGTGAGCGGTGAGCCGTCCAAGTCCGGCATCGCGCCCGCCGAGCTGGATGCGTTCGCGCAATTCGTCGCCGGGCTGCCGCGGCTGAAGCTGCGCGGTCTCATGACCCTGCCCCGCCCGTGCGACGAGCTGGCGCTGCAACGCCGACCGTTCGCCGCGCTGCGCGAGATGCTCGAAGGGCTCAACGCCGGCGGCTTCGGCCTCGACACGCTCTCCATGGGCATGACCGACGACATGGAAGCCGCCATCGCCGAAGGCGCGACCATCGTGCGCATCGGCACTGCGATTTTCGGCGCCCGCGAGCCCGCCTCGCCGAGCGCCGGCCCGGCGCGCGTCAGCGGATCGCGGCCGCCTGGATGACGGCCAGCCTTCGCACCCAGGGCTGCACCCCGCCCAGACGCTCGGCGAGGCGCGCGCCGGCAGCGCTGGCCTCGGCATGGCTCGGGTAGGCACCGTAGACCACCGTGTACCAGGTTCGGCCTTCGAGCTCGAAAGCGAAGTAGCCGGCCTCGCCGTCTTCGAAGTTGTCCTCGACATAGCGCTGCACCGAAGCCTCTTCGGTGTGGCTCAGCACCTGAACGGTGTAGTGGTCCGGCTCGAAGCGCGCCAGCCAGGCGCTCGCCGAGCGCCCCTGCCCGCCGCCCGCGGACGCGGGCGAGCCGCGGCTGCTCGCCGAGCCGGCGGCCGCGCGCGCCTCGG
>JABAHR010000185.1_pt6 | contig 52053 bp, 39 predicted proteins | sample 7062101 | NCBI WGS metagenome assembly JABAHR01 (sample SAMN14534553, study PRJNA622989) | marine sediment metagenome | biome: marine biome [ENVO:00000428]; feature: marine pelagic biome [ENVO:01000023]; material: deep marine sediment [ENVO:00002113] | place: India: Gulf of Kutch | collected...
GAGCCGTCGCCCATGTACTTGTCGTAGACCTCGCCGTAGTTGCCGACCTTCTTGATGATGTTGTAGGCCCAGTCCTTCTCGAGGCCGAGACCCTTGTTGAGGTCGCCCTCCACACCCAGGAAACGGGCGTGCTCGGGGGACGGCGGCTTCTTGCGCATGTCGTCCACGTTGCCGGAGTTGATTCCGAGCTCCTCGGCGTTGATCAGCGCGAATACCACCCAACGGACCAGATTCATCCACTGGGAATCGTTCTGACGCACGGCCGGAGCCAGCGGCTCTTTGGAGATGGTTTCCGGAAGAATCACGTGGTCATTGGGATTCGGGAAGCCAGCCTTTTGCGATGCGAGACCTGACTTGTCGTTGGTGACCGCGTCACAGCCGCCCTTCAGATAGGTATCGTTGCGAACATTGTTGTCCTCGAACACCACCGGCTGCATGTCAAGGTTGTTGGCACGGCTGAAATCCGCAAGGTTGAGCTCCGTGGTGGTCCCGGTCAGCACGCACACCGTGGCACCCTTCAGCTCGAAGGCGCTCTTGATGCCGGAGTCCTTGGGTACCATGAAACCCTGACCGTCGTAGAAGTTCACCGCGGTGAAATCGAGTCCCAGCTGGGTATCGCGGAACAGCGTCCAGGTGGCGGTACGGGAAAGCATGTCCGACTCGCCGTTGGCGAGCGCCGTGAAACGCACCGCGCTGGTGACCGACTGGAACTCCACCTTGTTGGGATCGCCGAAGATGGCCGTCGCGACGGCGCGGCATACCGACACGTCGCTTCCCGACCAGGTGCCATCGGCGGCCAGCTGGTAGAAGCCCGGTGACGGCACGCCTACCTGGCAACGCAGATGACCGCGGTCCTTCACCAGTTGCAGCGTCTGCTGTGCAAGCACGGGCGTCGCGGCCATCGACAGGCCCACCAGCAGGGCAGCACCGAGGCCGTAAAGGCTGAAAATTCTCATTCTTGAACCCCCCTTGTCTTATGGTTCACTGGTTCACTGATTAAGGATCGGAGTGCCACCGTTGCAAGGAGAGGCGTTTCTTCATTTTGCCTCATAGCACCCGGGTCCCGGCGCAAAGCCGAGGCGATGGGTATCATCCGATAAGCCTCCCGCCCCGGGACCGCGTACATTGCAACACTTGCCACGCCGGTTGACAAGTGGCCTGCAAGACCCTGTCCAAACGGGCGCGCCGGGGCGGAATCGGCCGGCCGGAGCGTTGCGATGCTTCCTTAAAGGGCCCCAGCTCAATGACTTATCGTCCGGCCCGGGAGGCCCGTGAAAGGCCCCCATGGCCCTCCCGCGAGGGCCCATGGCCGGCTCGAGCGCCGCCCCACCGGCCGTGAACCGAGTCACAGATCATCGCCCGGCCCTACACCCCTGCTTCCACGCGCCGATATTCACTAGTGATGCGGCCACGCCCGAGGCCCGCCAAGGGCGGCCCGGCGCGGTTTCGCCGGCGAGTCCGGCGCTCGATTCGAACCGTCCTCTGATGCCAGATTTACCGGAGAAAATCGGAAAATATCCCGTCGTCGGCACCGCCGGCCGTGGCAGCATGGGCGTGGTCTACATCGGCTACGACCTCTTCCATCACCGGGACGTGGCCATCAAGGTCTGCAGCCTGAGGCCTGACATGGAAGAGGACGCCGCCCGGCTGGCGCGCAAGATGTTCTTCAACGAGGCCCACACGGCCGGGGCGCTCGACCATCCGAACATCATCAGGATTCTCGACGCGGGTGAGGAGAACGATGCACCTTACCTGGTCATGGAGTTCGTCGACGGCGCCTCGACCCTCGACTCGTATTGCAAGTCCGAACGCCTGTTGCCGGTGGCGAAAGTCGCCGAGCTCGTCTTCAAGTGCGCAAAGGCGCTCGACTACGCCCACCGGCGCGGCGTCATCCACCGCGACATCAAGCCTTCCAACCTCATGCTGACCGAGGATGGCAACATCAAGATCGGCGATTTCGGCGTGGCGCAGCCCCCTTCGGAAGAGTCGACCTACGTCATGGGCATCATGGGCTCCCCCATGTACATGTCGCCCGAGCAACTTCTCGACGAGCCGCTCACCGGGCGCACGGACCTGTACTCTCTCGGCGCCGTGATGTATGAGATGCTGGTCGGAACCCCTCCCTTCAGCGCGGGGAATTTCACCCAGCTGATCCGCAGAATCGTCGACGAGGACGCGCCATCGCTGGCTACCGTGCGTCCCGACCTGCCGGCAGATGTCGTCAATATCGTCGAGCGGGCGCTGGCGAAAAAACCCGCCGACCGTTTCCAGTCCGGCAGCGACTTCGCGTCGCATCTGGTTGCCGCGTTTCCCTCGCTCTCCGGCGGCACGCCCGCGGAGCCCGATGCCGAGAAGATCTCGATGGCGAGAAAGGTCGCGCTGTTCAATGATTTCTCCGACGAGGAGCTCGAGGAAGTCCTGCGCGTGGGAGATTGGGAAATCTTCGGTCCCGAAGAAATGATCATCAAAGAAGGTCTCGACGACTATTCATTCTGCATTTTGATCACCGGCGACGTGGTCGTCAGAAAGCGCGGTCAGGATCTCACCACGCTCAAAGCGGGTGACTGCTTCGGCGAGATGGGCTATCTCGTGCGCAGCCGCCGTACCGCCAGCATCGTGGCGCTGAACGATGTCCACATTCTGAGGATCAACGAAACTCAGATGGAGCAGGCGCCGGATTCCATCCAGGCCCGATTCAACAGGGTCTTTCTGAAAACCCTGGTGGAGCGCTTGGAGAAAACCAGTGACGATCTCACCGGCCAGGGTTCGAGCCAGGAAAGCGACGCCGGTGAACCTTCTAATCCGAATGTCGACAGCCACGCGCTGCCAACCCATCTGTCCTGAGCGAGTGCAGAGTATGAATGCGAAGCTACACTACCAACCGGTCTCGATGGATCAAAGCCGTCTCACCCACAACGTGCGCGTCGACGCAGACGACCAGGTGCTTTCCAGTATCCGCCGCATTCATTCGGATGCCGAGCAGATATGCAATGACGCCGCCGATATCGAAGACGCGCGATTTCTCGCGCAAAACATCCTGGATACCTGCCGGCGCTTTCTTGCCAATGGAAACCTCGCGCTCACGAGCGTCCCCGCCGGCGAGCGCGCCCAGCCCGACAGTGCCGTGCTCGGCAAGCTCTCGGCGAGGGAGCTGGAAATTTTCAAGCATCTCGCCGAGGGGCGCACCGCCTCGGAGATTGCCGTCACGCTCTCGAGAAGCAGCAAGACCATCAACAATCACCGCACCCGCATTCTCCAGAAGCTCGGCCTGAAGAACGCGGCCGAGCTGGTGCGCCTGGCGCTGCGAAGCGGCCTGGTATCGGTTTAGCCGACCGCGCTCGAGCGACGCTACAACAACGTTCGATTCGGCGACAACATGGGAATGGATAACAGCTACGCGGTTGCCATTTTTGGCATACCGGACTTCGAGCGAGAGATGGTGGAACGGATTTTTTCCGTCTCGCAGTCCCGGGATCACGTTTACCGCATTGTCGATCAGGCCGAGCTCGACACGGCCGAGATTGCCTTGCTCGATAAGTCCGATGCCGACGCTGCGGGCCGCTACGATCAATTCCAGTCGCAGCGTCAGGCCCTTCCCACCGTGCTCGTTGCGAGCAGCGGGGAAAACGGCTGCGAGTACTGGGTCAAGCGACCGTTCACCGTCACGCGCATGCTCGGTGCTTTGGACCGGCTGGTGGAGGAGCAACTCAGCGGCGCCGATCGCCGCTCGGCGCCGGAGGCCCCGACGCGGCTGGACTCGCCTGCGCCGGCCGGCATTAACCCAGGCACGTATACGGCGCTGGTCGTCGACGACAGCCTTCCGGTTCGCCAGCAGGTGAGCGTGGCGCTGCGCCGCGCGAGTATCACGGCCGAGTTTGCCGAAAGCGGCGAACAGGCGCTGCAGCTCATCGCGGCGAGGCGCTACGACATCGTCTTTCTGGACATCGTTCTCCCGGGCAAGGACGGCTACGAGGTGTGCAAGGCGCTGAAAAGCAACGAGAAGACCAGGCAAATTCCGATCGTCATGCTGACGGCGAAGTCGTCTGCCTCTGACAGGGTCAAGGGCGAGGTTGCCGGATGCGACGCTTATCTGACCAAGCCCGTCAGTCTCGAAGCGTTCGACAAGACCCTTTGCGAGTGCCTGGACCCGCCGCCGACGTTTCAATCGAAGTCAGTCGGGGCCTGAGCGCCCCAACCCGGGGCGTCTCCCGCGCGAGGCCGCAGACCGCAAGTGCTTGTCGGGCGGCGCATTTGTCCGCCCGCGTGCCGGCCGCTTCATTTCCCGCGCCTGCGGTCGCATAATCACGGCCGGTACCATGGCGAATCTGAAGCATCCGCTCTACGCCACCTGGCTGAACATGGTCAGGCGCTGCCACGACGACACCAGCCCGGGCTACCGCTGGTACGGCGCACGCGGCATCAGAGTGTGTCCACGCTGGCTCGCGTCCTTCGAGGCTTTCGCCAAGGATGTCGGCGACAGGCCGCCCGGGCACATGCTCGAGCGGCGCGACCTCTACGGCGACTACGCGCCGGGTAACTGTCACTGGGTGGCTTTGCGCAAGCGTCCGCGCAGGGATCCGTTCACGGCTCTCGACGTCAGCTGACGCCGCGCCTCGGCCGCGCTCTTTTGCGATGCAGTTCATCCGCGAATACCAGATTTCCGATCTCGGCATCTGTGATGCCCTGATACGATGCTTCGAGGAGTGCCAGGCGCTCAATGTCGTGCATCGGGGGCGGCTCGGCACGCACGATGTCCGCCCGGAGCTCAAGGACTCCTACGATCTCACCCTGGCGAACATTCCACCGCCGCTTCGCGATGCATACGCGGACGTGTTCGATGCTTACTTCACGGCCCTGGCGGAATTCGCAAACGATTACATGACCACATTCCCGCATCTGCGGTCCCACACGCGCCCCTGCAGCATCAACGAGCCGCCGAATATTCAGCACTATCCACCCGGGGGCGGATTCTTCGAAGAGCATTACGAGAATGCCGGGCCGATGGTGGCCAGGCGGGTGCTCACCTTCCAGACCTATCTGAACGACATCGAGGAAGGCGGCGGCACGCGATTCGTTTACCAGGACCATGTCGCCAAACCGGCGAGGGGCAAGACGGTGCTGTGGCCGGCCGGCTATACCCATGTGCACTGCGGCGTGGTGGCGCCGCGCGAGGACAAGTACATCATCACCGGATGGTGGAGCTACGACGAGCCGTCTGAGCGCCGGATCGCATAGGTCCGCTGGAGCGGCGCGCAATCACCTGGGCTCTACCAAGAGGCAACACATGTTCAAGAATTCTCTGCTGATTGTCGCTCTCTCATTGACCGGAGCGGTGGCAGTGTGGGGCATCGTCGACACCGAGGGGCTGGCGAGCTTTGCTGCGTCGATGGTCGGAATCATGTTCCGAAGCCGCGGCTGGTTCATCATGCTCACGGTGAGCGTCATGTTGATCCTGTGCTTCTGGCTCGCGCTCTCGCGGCATGGTCGGATCAAGCTGGGAAAGGACGACGACGAGCCGGAGTTCTCCACCGTCAGCTGGCTCACCATGTTGTTCGCGGCCGGCATGGGAGTGGGTTTGCTGTTCTTTGCCTCGGCGGAACCGATCTCCCACTACCTGCTCGCCCGCAACTATGTGAGCGACGCCGAGGCTGCCACGAAGGCTTTGTTAGTCACCAACTTCCACTGGGGATTGCACGCCTGGGCGATATACGCGGTCACCGCGCTCACGATCGCTTATTTCGGGTTTCGCAAAGGCTGTCCAAGCCTGATCAGCGCGCCGTTGATATACGTATTCGGGCGAAAACCCTGGACGCGAAGCGTCGGATGGCTGAGCGATCTGCTCGCCATCTATGCCATCGCAATCGGCCTCGGCGGATCGGTCGCGATGGGCGTGTTTCAAGTCCAGAGTGGAGTCGAGTCCCTGTTCGGTCTCGACGAGACCGGGCTTGGACTCGCGCTCGCCATATTCGGCGCGCTCTGCTTGAGCTACGCCGTCCCACTTACGGTCGATCTCGGTCAAGGAATGGCGCGTATGTCGAACACGGCGATGGGAATCGCCCTAGGCCTGTTGATCTTCGTCCTGCTGGCGGGCCCAACGCATTTCCTGATGAACGGGATCGTCGAGGCAATCGGGACCTACTTCTGGACAGTGTTGCCCCAGGGCTTCCGAACCTACACCTTCTTCGACGAGCGCGTGGGCGATCATTTCAGCGCCTGGACACTCACTTATATGGTGTGGTGGCTCGCCTGGGCGCCGTTCGTGGGGGTGTTCATCGCACGCATCTCGAAGGGTCGTACGATTCGCCAGTTCGTGCTCGGCGTCGTCCTCGTGCCCACCGTGTTCTCGATATTCTGGTTCGGCGTATTCGGCGGCATTGGCTTTTTCGAGGCGCTGCGCACGAACAGCCCCATCGTGGATGTGGTCAAGACCAACTTCAATGGCACGACATTTTTTCTGCTCGATGTCCTACCTTTGTCCTATCTGACCACTGCCGCGACCGTTGCGGCCGCCTTCTTGTTCATTATCACCAGCGTAGTAAGCGCAGCCTATGTGCTTGCCATGTTCTCGCTCGGCGGCGATCTCAACCCCGGCACCAGGGTCAAGCTTGCCTGGGGCGCCGTGCTCGGAGCGCTCGGCCTCGTCATGATCCTCTCCAACAGCATCGATGCGGTGCGATCGATCATCGCTCTCGCGGCGATGCCGTTCGTGTTCATCGTGTTACTGTTGACGGTATGTCTGCTCAAGGCGCTCAAGCAGGAGGCAGCGTGATGGACTGGGAAAACCTCGTCGATACGTTGCTGAATGTCATGGTGTTCGCCGTTATCGGCGCGCTCGCATGGTTGTACCTGAGAAAGGAGTCGCCCGAAGGCGGATCTCCCGAGCCTGGCTCTGTCTGCAATGAGGAACCGGATTAGAAGCTCGATGAGGAGATCGATGCGATGGGAAAGCTGGCGCGCCCGGAGAGATTCGAACTCCCGACCACTCTCGTGTCCGAGCTGCGGAGCGTACACGCGGCTGATCGCCTCGATGTACCGGGATGTACGCACGCCGCTCCGGTCCCCTACGACCCAGGTGCGCCAGGAGCGCCCAGCAGCCGGCGTGCACGCTCCAGCCGGGGTGAATGTCAATCACCGCACCGAGCGCGGCACCGTCGATTCCTTCATTCAAGGCATCTGGACTGTCTGCGGTCCAGTTATCGGGTGGAGCTCAGACGTTTGAAAAGCTAAGCTTTTTTCGGGTCTCGCCGATAATTGTCGCTACACTGAATAGCAGGATAAGCCGGCATTACCCAATATCCCGATTCAGCTGCACGGGACGGAATGGCCCACAAGGAGCCAAAAACTCGGGGGAGATGCCGCGTAGACGATGTTGCCACTTTGACTAGGGATGACCAGGCGCACGCCGTGCAAAGCTCCAGTAACACATCCTCCAACGCAGCCACGCCGTCCAGGACGGGGCTATCCGGTGAGCGCCTGTCGAGGGACCGGGCCTTGTTCGACCGGATTGCGTCAGAGTACGCACGGAAGGACCTGCACGGACCCTCACGGACAGCGCGCCAGGCGCGGCTGCAGCGAACCGTCGAGCTCGCAGGGCTCACATCCGAGGCGAGCATTCTCGAGGTCGGATGTGGTGCCGGTTTTGCGGCGCACTATCTCGATGGGCGTTTTGCTACCTACACCGGTATTGACTACTCCGATGAGCTCATCGCCTTTGCATCACACCTGGAGACGGCACCCAACATCGTATTTAAAACCGCTGATCTGTATGAGTGGCAACCCGGCGAAAGCTATGACCTGATCTTCGCCATCGGCGTGCTTCACCACATGCCCGACATTCCCAGAGCCCTCTCTATCATGCGATCCATGCTCAAACCCGGCGGCTATCTCGTGGTGAACGAGCCACAGCCGGCCAACGTCGTTTTTCACTGGCTGCGGAAGATTCGGACAAAGGTCGATCCTTCCTACTCGAGTGATCAGGAGGAGCTCGCGGAGTCCGAGTTGGTGAGCAATTTCGAACATGCCGGATTCGAAGAGGTAAGGACTCGGGCACAGGGATTGCTGTCGACTCCTTTCGCCGAGGTCACTCTCCGACCCAGCGCCCTCACCCAGCCCTTGAGCGCGCTGGCTTGTCGAGTCGATGCCTGGCTGGAGGATCACGTTCAATTTCTCCTCAGGACAATCGCCTGGAACATCATAGTGACCGGGCGCCGCGCCCGGGAGCAGATTTCGCCGCCTCTCGATTCTCGTGCCGAGCCTAACGACACGCATGAGCCGGTACCGGACTCGCATGGGTGACTGAATAAAACTTTTCGTGCTGGAGATGCCGGTGACTGATTCAACGCTCACCTATTCGATCATCGTGCCCTGCTACAACGAAGAAGCGGCCGTTGCCCGAACCATCGATCACCTCCTCGCCAACGAGTCTGACCCATCAACCTTCGAGCTCATCGTAGTCAATGACGGATCCACAGACAGCACGCGCGAAATTCTGGAAGAATACGAAGCGCGATACTCCAATGTTCATCTGTTGCATCACTCGAGTAACCAGGGCTATGGCGCTTCTTTGAAAACGGGCATCCGCAAGGCGCGTGCCGAGTTAATCGCTATCACCGACGCAGACGGCACATATCCAAATGAGCGTCTACCGGAGTTGGTAGCCGCCTGTAAAGAGCACGACATGGTAGTGGGTGCCCGCACTGCAGATGGCGCAGAATATTCGAAGCTCCGTGCCGCTCCAAAATTCTTTCTACAGCGGTGGATGTCCTGGATCGCACGTCAGCATATACCAGATATCAACTCGGGCATGCGAGTTTTCCGCAAATCCATAGCCGAACGGTTCATTGGCATTCTTCCAGACGGATTCAGCTTTACGGTAACCATCACGCTGGCCATGTTGACGAACTATCGCCCGACCCTCTTCGTCCCGATCACGTATCGAAAGCGCATTGGCCAGTCGAAGCTCAGACCGTTTCGGGACACTTTGCGCTTTGTCGCCCTGATCTTGCGAACCGGCACTTACTTTGCACCGCTGCGTGTCTTCTTTCCGTTCGTCGGCTTGCTCTTCCTGATGGTCGTGGTGAGCCTCGTATACGACGTCGTGCATCTTGGGAACCTGACAGATAAGACCGTGCTTCTTTTCCTGTTCGCGCTCAACGCGGGAATGTTCGCTCTGCTGGCAGACATGATTGACAAGAGAAGCATGCGTTAGGGTTGCCCCTGCAAACCGACTGAAACGACGCCGAAGGGCCCATGAGACCCGATATCAAAGCAGGCATCGATCAAGCCATTGATGGCTCATCGAGTTCAGAGGCTCATGGCACGACCGGTCGCGCCTTGAGCCTGGCGCGTGCAATCCCGTACGGCGAAGTCAGCCGTTATTCTCAGCTGGCCGTGCTCAGCGCGGGTATGAACCTTGGTCTGCCCGTCCTTCTGCACGAATCGGGGGGAATTGCCGAACGGACAGCCGTAGCCCTCACGTTGGCTACGGCATTCATCGTGAACTTCATCGCTGCGCGGAGCTACGTATTCAAGGCGAGCGGCGCCTTCACTCCGCAAATGCTTCGATTTGCAGCGGCCAGTGCCGGCTTTCGGATAGCCGAGTACATGGCTTTCCTGTTTCTTCACACATTCTTCGGGTTGTTCTACGTCCTCGCCATTGGCGTCGTCCTGTTGATCAGCTTCGGTGTCAAATTCGTTTTTTATCGGTCCTATGTATTTGCACCAGTCGACAACGGCTGGGCAACCTTGACGGCAACGCAGCTGGTGACACTCCTTGAAACGTGGAGTCAGCCCCCGCGCGCCGCGGCGAAAGCGTTCGTCGCGGCGGATGCGTTATTGTTTGGCGCACTTTTCGCGTACTTCCTGTTCTATCCACATACCGGATTCGAAGGCGTGATACCGGACAATATCGCCCAGACAGCCTACTGGAGTCTGCTGACTCGACCCGAACTCGTGGGCAGTATCGGTTCTTCCTCGCCGAAGGGCGGGCTCATTGTCCTGCTCGGGAGCGCCCATCTCATTTCCTACGAGATTTTTGAAAGCACATGGCCGTTCAAGGCAATGTTGGCAGCATTTTTCGCTGCGACGCTGTTCCTGATTTACAGGATCGCGATGGACTTCGGTGGACCCATCGCCGGATTGCTCGCTGTGCTGGTGGCGATGGGCTCCACTTATCTTCCCCAGACCTTTTATACCGGCTCATCCAATCTGTTCTTCCTGCCACTGGTGTTGCTCGGTCTGTTGCTGTTATCCAAGAGCAGGGACCGACCCGCTGTGATGGTACTCGGTCTGGCCGCGACCATCAGACCGGAGGCGCTGATCATTATTGGCATGGTAGTCGTCCATCGGTATCTGCGCCGGGGCGATTGGCGGAAATCCATCGAATTCTCGGCATACGGCGCCATCGCATTTGTCTTCTTCGTGCTGATGGCTTACTGGAGCCAGGGTTCCTGGGATCGAATCGGCGGTGGTGCAGCAACGGGATATCCTGCATTCGCTTCTCTTCAGACCGTGGAGCACCTCCGCGTCACCGTTGGTCAGTTCTTCTCCGAACGGTTCGTGACGCTGTTGCTTTTACCAGCGGTTTTTTCTTTGATTCGCATGGAGTACGCCCGCGCGTACCTGTACTTCTACGCGATGGCCCTCGCATTCATCTTCCTAGTCATAATCGATTTTTTCGGCATGCACTACAGATATATCGCTGCGGGTCAAGTCATCATATTCGCATTGGGATGCGGTGGGCTGATGCAAATCTACGCCTACATCCGACGACCAAGTCTGTCCATGCCGGGCACCTCGACGATCGTCATGGGCGCGGCCGCTACAGCTGTAGCCGTGGCCGTGGTCTTCTGGTCAACTCGAGATCCCACCACATGCCTTATGCTCCTCGCGTTCCCAACCAGCTATCTGCTTGCCGCAGTAGCGAAACATCGGACAGGCTCTGACCGACTCCTCATCGTGTCCCATATCGCAATCGCACTCTTTGTGGCCGCCGCACCCATCGCCTCGGCGGTCAAAGCGCGACAGGCGTTCGGCACGGCACTGGATACACATCATCCGGCAATTCTGGATGCCCTGGAATTCCTCGGCGATCCCAGAATACCGCCCGGTTCGGCAGTAATCGCGGAGGATGAGCTTCTCAACTACGTGCTCGTCAAGCGTCCGGACTTTTTTTCCGCGGCGCGATCAATCCAGTCCTTCAACGTGATGACGGACACACAAAGAAGGGAGGCCTTGTCTAAGACGCAGTTCCTTTACGTTTCCAAGCGGCAGAATTACGGCTGGAACTACCTTTTTTACTTGCCAAGAGCGACCTGGGTCACGGATCCATTCAGGACAATTGTGCTAGAAATGATTCGAACAAATCAGCCCCGGACCGTCTTTGGATCGACTCTAGAGCCCATTTACAATTCAGATACAAGGTTCATCGCTAGAATCCGCCCCGACTCGGATGGTGAGCCCGGAAGACGGTAATTGACGCTCGATTGGGCGCAATGGCGGCATGTCGCGATGGGATATCGCGAATCGAGTCGCCGAAATCTGACCGATAACGAACATGGCAAGCACGATCCCCTATCAAGGCGACGCCGCAGAAGGCGCCGAATCTAGGCAACAGCCGGAAGCGAAGCAGGTTCCCAGGTCGGGCTTCATGGTCTCGCCTGTCTATGACGGGATCCTGTTCATCGGCGCCCCACTCATCGGCCTTGTTTTCGCGCTCGCCATGCTCGGTGGCCTTCCCTGGGTCATGCGCCCTGCGACCATGTTCGGCAGCAACGAGGCCTTGATCAGCATTTTCATAGGGGTGTGGACGTACGCGCATCTCTGCGCGGTGGTGTTCCGAAGCCACCTCAATCGCGATATCTACTCGCGATTCAAGCTTCGCTTTACGGTCGTGCCGCTGGCTCTTTTCGTCGGAATGCTGCTTTCCGACTGGCTGTTGGTGACCGCAGTCATCATTGCCGTTTTCTGGGATGTGTACCACACGGCCATGCAGAACTTCGGCTTCTGTCGTATCTACGACTCACGCCAAGGGAGTTTCTCGGAAAAGGGTCGCAAGCTCGACATCATGGTCAACCACTTACTCTACGTCGGACCCATCGTCGGCGGATTGAGCTTCGCACCGACGCTCAACGCTCTCGATCAGTACGCCGACGTTGGTTGGTATTTCCCCATTGAATTAGCGGACTTTCTCGTCTTTCTCCAGCCACGCCTGACTCTACTGTTCTTGATCGGCGGCAGCCTGTTTCTGGCGTACTACGTTTACTCGTACTGGCAACTCAGCCAGGAGGGCTACCGCGTCTCCCGTCAGAAGGTGACAATCCTGTTCTCGACCGGAATCACCTCTGTTTGGGCCTGGGGCTTTTTACCACCCTTCTACGCCTTCTTCGTTTCGAACTTCTATCATGCGCTGCAGTACTTCGGTATCGTTTGGGCTATTGAGAATCGAAACATCCGCCGCACCATCGGCCTTTCGAACCTGTCCAGCGGTGCGTGGATTACGTTTGCCGTGTTCTTACTGTCCTTGGTCGCAGCCGGCATCGCCTTCAAGGTCTACGGTACGGGCACGATTCGCTGGTCGTTGGGCATCTTTACCGTCATCTCTCTTATGCACTTCTGGTATGACAGCTTCGTCTGGCAAGCACACAAGATAGCGGCCGCCTGAGACACGACAGGCGGCCAGAGGAGTGTGAGCCCGGCGCTCTGAAATCGGCTCGTTGAAACGCACCCGCCGGATGACGCCGTCGCCTCCCGGACTCCTTTCCATTGAACCCAGAGACCATCTTGGCGTTGAGAAGGAGGTAAGAGAACTCTAAGCCATTGAAACGATGGCGCGCCCGGAGAGATTCGAACTCCCGACCGCCTGGTTCGTAGCCAGGTACTCTATCCAACTGAGCTACGGGCGCGCCGAAGGGGTGGGATTATCTGGACGCCCCCGATCCCTGTCAAGGACGCCCCATTTCACAAGGCAAAAGCACCCATTTCTCGGTTGGAAAAATGGGTGCTTTTCGTGTGGCGGAGAGAGAGGGATTCGAACCCTCGATGGGGTTTAACCCATACTCCCTTAGCAGGGGAGCGCCTTCAGCCGCTCGGCCATCTCTCCGGAAAGACTGGCAAGCATACAGAAGCGCGCGTGCTCAGGCAAAAACGGCAAGCCCGCATCGCGATGACCGAGCGCCATGCGCAATCAGGGAATTCCGCATGCTTCAGGCTTCCTGCTCGCTGGATGGGGGCGCATCGTCTTCGGTTTTTTCCGCCTGAATCTTCTCGTAGATCTCCTCGCGGTGAACCGAGACCTCTTTGGGTGCATTGACGCCGATGCGGACCTGGTTGCCCTTTACTCCGAGCACGGTCACGGTGACGTTATCCCCGATCATGAGCGATTCGCCTACTCGCCGGGTGAGAATCAACATGTCACTTCTCCTTGGCCATCACGTCCCACTCATGCTCCGGGAGGGGCGCATCGTCGGTCGCCCTACCCGGCCTCTTCCATGACAGCGCAAGCAGCGGGGCGCTGGTCCTGACGGGATCCGTCGAGCGCCCGGCACGCCTCCGATGACCGGTGACGCCCGCGCCGGCTGTCCGGCTGGATCCGCATACTTATGCCTATTATCGTACCTTCGCGGCGCGACCTTTAGGATTTAACCGCCTGATTGCGTGGCGGCTGCTCGGCAAGCCCGAAGGCCGCATGCAGGGCTCTCACCCCCAGCTCGAGATACTTCTCGTCGACGACCACCGAAATCTTGATTTCCGAGGTGGAGATCATCTGGATGTTGATGCTTTCGGCAGCAAGCGCCTCGAACATTCGGGCGGCGATGCCGGCATGGGACCTCATTCCGACCCCAACCAGTGAAATCTTAGCAATCCGGTCGTCACCGGTCACTGCCGCCGCATCCAGATTCCGGGCGTGCCGGTCGAGCAGCTCGAAGGCGGCCTGGTAGTCGCGCCGATGAACCGTGAAGGTCATATCGGTGGTGCCGTCCTCGGACACGTTCTGCACGATCATGTCGATGTCGATGTTGGCCTCGGCGATTGGGCCGAGCAGCGCCGCGGCGATCCCCGGACGGTCGGGCACGCCCTTGACGGTCAGCTTGGCCTCGTCCTGGTTGAAGGCCACCCCGGAGATCAATGGCTTTTCCATCGTCGCGTCCTCTGAAGTAATCAGCGTGCCCGGTCCTTCCTCGAAGGAGGACAGAACACGCAGCGTCACGTTGTACTTGCTGGCGAACTCGACGGCGCGAATCTGCAGAACCTTGGCGCCGAGGCTGGCGAGCTCGAGCATTTCCTCGTAAGTCACGGTGTCCATGCGCCGCGCGTCCGGCACGACGCGCGGGTCGGAGGTGTAGACGCCGTCGACATCGGTGTATATCTGACACTCCTCGGCTCCGAGCGCCGCGGCCAGCGCCACAGCGGTGGTATCCGATCCGCCGCGTCCGAGCGTGGTGATGTTGCCGTCCTGATCGATCCCCTGGAATCCGGCCACCACCGCGACCTCGCCCGCGGTGAGCGCTCGCGAGATGGCGTTCACGTCGATCTCCTCGATGCGCGCCCTGGTGTGACTGGTATCGGTGCGGATACGTGCCTGCCCGCCGGTGAACGAGCGCGCCGCGCAGCGCTCGTTTGCGAGACTCATGCACAGCAGCGCAATGCTCACCTGCTCGCCGGTCGCAAGCAGCACATCGAGCTCGCGCCGCGCCGGATGGGCGCTGATCTGGTGCGCCATCTCGAGCAGCCTGTCGGTCTCGCCGCCCATGGCGGAGAGCACCACGACCACCTCGTTGCCCGCTTCGCGGGTCGCTTTGACGCGCCGGGCGACGTGCGCGATGCGATCGAGATCGCCCACCGAGGTGCCGCCGTATTTCTGCACGATCAGCGCCATGACTTGGCTCCGGCGGCCGTCGGGTCGGCCTCAGGCTCCGAGGCGCTCGCGGATCCAGTTGGGCACGGCCTTGATGGCCTGCTCGAGGCGCGCCGGGTCGTTGCCGCCGGCCTGGGCCATGTCGGGACGCCCGCCGCCGCGTCCGCCAACCTGCTGGGCGACGAAATTGGCGAGCGGCCCCGCCTCGATGCGGTCCACGTAGTCGGCGGTGACGCCGGCGACCAGGCTCACCTTGTCGCCGTCGACGCTAGCCAGAACCACGGCGGCCGAGCCCAGCTTGTTCTTGAGCTGATCGACGGTGGCGCGCAGTCCCTTGGCATCGACGCCGTCGACCTGCGCGGCGAGCACCTTGAGGCCGTTGACGTCCACCGCCTGGGCCGCCAGATCCTCGCCCTGGCTCGCCGCCAGACGCGACTTGAGACGCTCGAGATCCTTCTCGAGCTCGCGGCTGTGGCCGACGACCTGCTCCACCTTCTCGACCACCGTCTCGCGGTCCGACCTCACCAGCTCGGCGACGTCGTTCAGCTTCTGCTCCACGCCGCTCAGCCACTCGAGGGCGCCCTCGCCGGTCACCGCCTCGACCCGGCGCACCCCCGCCGCGATGCCGGACTCCGAGGTCAGCTTGAACAGGCCGATGTCGCCGGCGCGCGCGACGTGCGTGCCGCCGCAGAGCTCGGTGGAGTGGTCTCCGATTGAGAGCACGCGAACCGGGTCTTCGTACTTCTCGCCGAACAGCGCCACCGCGCCGCTCTGCATGGCCTCGTCGAGAGGCATCACCCGGGTGAGCGCCTCGTCGTTACCCATGATCCATTCGTTGACGCGGCGCTCGATTTCCCGCAGCTGCTCGGGCCCCACCGGCTCGAAATGGGAGAAGTCGAAACGCAGGCGATCGGCGGCCACCAGCGATCCCTTCTGCTGCACGTGCTCTCCGAGAACCGCGCGCAACGCCGCGTGCAGCAGGTGCGTGGCGGAATGATTTCGCGCGATGGCGCGCCGCGAGTCGGCGTCGACCACGGCCCTCAATCGATCGCCCACGCGCAGCTCGCCGTCGGTCAGCACCCCGATATGCGCCGCGGCGCCGCCCTGACGTCGGGTGTCGTGAACCTCGAAGCGCACGCCGTCGTTCTCGAGCGTGCCGCGATCGCCGATCTGACCGCCGGCTTCGCAGTAGAAGGGCGTGCGGTCGAGAACGACGATTCCGTGGTCCTCGGGCTCCAGGGTCTCCACCGGCTTGCCTTCGCAGAAAAGTGCCAGAACCTCGGCCTCGTCCTGCATGAGGTCGTAACCGGTGAACGTCGACTCCGCCGAAACGTCGAGCTGCTCCGTCGCCGCGGCGCCGAACGTGCTCGCGTCCCGGGCGCGCTTGCGCTGGGCTTCCATGTGCTCGTCGAAGCCCTCGATGTCCACGCCGAGACCGCGCTCGCGCGCGACGTCGGCGGTCAAATCCACCGGAAACCCGAAGGTGTCATAGAGCTTGAAGGCCGTCTCGCCGGGTATGCGGTCGCCGCTCAGCTCATCGATGGCCTGGTCGAGCAGGCGCATGCCCTGGTCGAGCGTCTCGGCGAAGCGCTCCTCCTCCTGGGCGAGGACCTTTTCCACGAGCGCCCGGCGCTCACCGAGCTCGGGATACGCGCCGCCCATCTCCTTCTCGAGCGGCAGCACCAGCCGGTGGAAGAACGGCTCCCTCATGCCGAGCTTGTGGCCGTGGCGGATCGCGCGGCGGATGATCCGCCGCAGCACGTAACCGCGTCCCTCGTTGGAGGGCACCACGCCGTCGGCCACCAGAAAAGCGCAGGACCGGATGTGATCGGCGATCACGCGCAGTGACTTGTCGCCGAGGTCGCTCGACTCGGTGACCTGGGCAGCCGCCTCGATGAGCGTGCGAAACAGATCGATCTCGTAGTTGCTGTGCACGCCCTGGACGACGGCGGCCAGACGCTCGATACCCATGCCCGTGTCCACCGACGGCTTGGGCAGGGGCGTCATGTTGCCGTCGGCATCGCGATTGAACTGCATGAACACCAGGTTCCAGATCTCGATGTAGCGATCGCCGTCCTCGTCGGGGCTGCCCGGGGGACCGCCGGGAACCCCGGGGCCATGATCGTAGAAGACCTCCGAACAGGGCCCGCACGGACCCGTGTCTCCCATGGACCAGAAATTGTCCTTCATGCCGCAGCGGGAGAATCGCTTCGCGTCGACGCCGATCCCCTCGAGCCATATGTCGGCGGCCTCGTCGTCCTCTTCGTAGACGGTGACCCAGAGACGCTCGGGTGGAAAGGCGAATTTCTCCGTCAGCAGCTCCCAGCAGAACTCGATGGCTTCGCGCTTGAAGTAGTCGCCGAAGCTGAAGTTGCCGAGCATCTCGAAGAACGTGTGATGGCGCGCGGTGTAGCCGACGTTCTCCAGATCGTTGTGCTTGCCGCCCGCGCGCACGCATCGCTGCGCGGTCGTCGCGCGCTTGTAAGCGCGCTTGTCGGTGCCGAGAAACACGTCCTTGAACTGCACCATGCCGGCATTGGTGAACAGCAGAGTCGGATCGTTCGCCGGCACCAGCGAGCTGCTCGGCACGACCTCGTGACCGCGGTCACGAAAGTAGTCGAGGAAGATCCGGCGAAGTTCGTTTGTACTGATCATCTACTCACGCTCGTCCAGCGCGTATCTTATGTGCTCATGCTCGAAGCCGCGTTGCGCGAGAAAGCGCGTCTGCCGCGATCGATCGCGTATGTCCTGCGGCGGATCGGAGCCGAAACGCTTGTGCCGCACGACCGCCGCCCGCTCGCCCCAACGGGATCCATCGCCATCGATGTACTCGCACGCGAGCGCGCTGTCGATACCCCGTTGGCGCAGCTCGTGACGAATCCGCATCGGGCCGTGGCCGCGCGCGATGCGCTGCTCAACGAAAGTCTCCGTGAATCGCCGATCCGAGAGGAGATTCTCGGCCTCCAGCGCGTCCAACGCGTCGTCCACGGCCGGCTCGCCGAAGCCCCGCGCGAGAAGCTTGCGGGTAAGCTCGCCGCGCGAGTGCTCGCGGCGCGCCATCAGGGCAATCGCCTTGTTGCGGACCGATTGACTCGATTCGTTCAGGCCTCCGCTTCCTCGGCCGCTTCCATCTCCTCGGTCTCGTGCGCCGCCCGTGGGGCACGCGCCAGGAGCTTGTCGCGCAGGGCGCGATCGATCTCGGCGGCCGTCTCCGAGTTCTCTTTGAGGAATGCGCGCACGTTGTCGCGGCCCTGGCCGATGCGGTCGCCCTTGTAGCTGTACCAGGCGCCGGATTTCTCGATGAGCCCGTGCTGCACTCCCAGATCGATGAGCTCGCCCTCGCGGGAGATGCCCTCGCCGTAAAGGATGTCGAACTCGACCTTCTTGAACGGCGGCGCGACCTTGTTCTTGACCACCTTGACGCGGGTCTCGTTGCCGACCACCTCGTCGCCGTCCTTGATGGCGCCGATGCGGCGGATGTCGAGCCGGACCGACGAGTAGAACTTCAGCGCATTGCCGCCGGTGGTGGTCTCGGGGCTGCCGAACATGNNGAACATGACGCCGATCTTCATGCGGATCTGGTTGATGAAGATCACCAGCGTGTTGGAGCGCTTGATGTTCGCGGTGAGCTTGCGCAGCGCCTGGGACATGAGGCGCGCCTGCAGGCCGACGTGGGAGTCGCCCATCTCGCCTTCGAGCTCCGCCTTGGGCGTGAGCGCCGCCACCGAGTCGATCACGACCACGTCGACGGCACCCGAGCGCACGAGCATGTCGGCGATCTCCAGCGCCTGCTCGCCGGTGTCGGGCTGCGAGACCAGCAGTTCGTCCACGTTGACGCCGATCTTCTCGGCGTACTGGGGATCGAGCGCGTGCTCGGCGTCGATGAAGGCCGCGCTTCCGCCCGCCTTCTGCGCCTGGGCCACGACCTCGAGCGTCAGCGTGGTCTTTCCTGAAGCTTCCGGACCGTAGATTTCCACCACGCGCCCGCGTGGCAAACCACCGACACCCAACGCGACGTCGAGCTGCAGTGAGCCGGTGGAGACGACGTCGATGTCGCGCACCACGCTCGCATCACCCATGCGCATAATGGCGCCCTTGCCGAACTGTCGCTCAATCTGCGATAACGCAGCGCCCAGTGCCTTTTTGCGGTTTTCGTCCACGGTTTCTCCTCGTCTGGCGAAGCGGATTGCGCCGAATAGCGAATTATCCCATAGATGCACCGGCCGGCATAGGAGCCTACTGCAACGGCCAGCTGCGCAAGCGCCGATATCGCGCCCCTTCCGGCCGGGTCTCCGACGCGATCAGGTGAAACGCGTCCACGCGCCAGTGCACGGCATCGTGCAGCGATGCCCGCGGCGCTTTCCTGACCTTGCGCGCGACGGTGATGTGGGCCCGGAACGGCCGCGACTCGGGCCGGTGGCCGCACTCCACGAGCGCTGCGGTCAGCGTCGATGCAAGCTCTGCGAGCGCGGCCGGCGTCCGCTCAGGCGCCGACCACAGGACGCGCGGGCGTGGCCAGTAGCCGATGCGCACGAACTCCAGCGTGAAGGCCGGCGCCGACAGAGCGCTCGCCGCGCGCTCGGCGCAGGCGCGAACGCCGCTGTCCACGGCCCCGAGAAAGACCAGCGTCACGTGCAGATTCTCGGCCGGCACGAGGCGCCCGCTGCCGGCGGGCAGGTGCGCCCGCGCCAGCCGCGCCAGCGCGTCGCGCGTTTCGTCGTCGGGCCACAGGGCGAAGAACAGGCGCTGGCGATTCGCCGTCATGGATCGTGCGCCGCCGCTCCGAGCAGATCGAGCACACCCTCGAGGGCCTCGGCCACCGCCCGGCGCCGCACCTGCTCGCGTGTGCCCTGGCAGCGCAGGCAGCGCACGCGGGTCTCGCCGCCGCGGCGCGCCCAGGCGAGACACACCAGGCCCACGGGCTTGGCCGCGCTGCCGCCCGCCGGGCCCGCGACCCCGCTGATGGCGAGGCTCAGCTGGGCGCGGCTCGCGGCGATGGCGCCCTCGGCCATGGCCCGCACGGTCGCCTCGCTGACCGCGCCGTGCTCGGCGAGCGTTTCCGGGTCGACCCGCAGCATGTCCTGCTTGGCCACGTTCGAGTAGGTCACGAAGCCGCGTTCGAACCAGGCGGAGCTCCCCGGCACCGCGGTCACCAGCGCCGAAGCCAGGCCGCCGGTGCAGGATTCCGCCGTGGCGAGCATGAGCCCGTGCGCCGCGAGCGCCGCGCCGACGCGCCCGGCGAGCTCGTGCAGCTGGCCATCGGAGATCGCGCTGCTCACCGGCGCGCCTCGAAGAAGGCCTTGAGGCGGCGCTCCGATTCCTCGGCGAGGACGCCGCCGCGGAAATCCACGTGATGATTGAGCCGGCGCGAGCCGAGGATCGCGAACACGCTCTCGGCCGCGCCCCAGCGGGGGTCGCTGGCTGCGTACACGACCCGCGCAACGCGTGCGTGCACGATGGCGCCCGCGCACATGGGACAGGGCTCCATGGTGGCGTACAGGGTGGTGCCGGGCAGGCGGTAGTTGGCGCTCGCACGGGCGGCCGCGCGCAGCGCCACGATCTCGGCGTGGGCGCTCGGATCGTGGCTGCCGACGGGCACGTTCCATCCGGCGCCGAGCTCCTCGCCGTCGCGCACGATCACCGCCCCTACCGGCACCTCCCCGGCGGCGGCGGCACGGTCAGCAAGCGCGAGCGCGCGCTGCATCCAGGCAACGTCGTCGGCGCGTGCCTCGGACGCCAAACGTCACTCCCACTCGATGGTCGCCGGTGGCTTGCCGGAGATGTCGTAGGCGACCCGCGAGATACCCGGCACCTCGTTGATGATGCGATTGGAGACGCGCTCGAGAAACTCGTAGGGCAGATGCGCCCAGCGCGCCGTCATGAAATCGATGGTCTCCACCGCGCGCAGCGCGATGACGTGCTCGTAACGTCGCGCATCGCCCATCACGCCCACCGAGCGCACCGGCAGAAAGACGGCGAACGCCTGGCTCACGCGATCGTAGAGATGCTTGTCGCGAAGCTCCTCGATGAAAATCGCNNCGCACGCCGAGCCCCGGGCCCGGAAACGGGTGGCGGTAGACCAGGTCCGACGGCAGACCGAGCTCGACGCCGATGGTGCGCACCTCGTCCTTGAAGAGCTCCCGCAGCGGCTCGACGAGCTCGAGCTTCATGCGCTCGGGCAGCCCGCCGACGTTGTGATGGGACTTGATGACGTGGGCCTTGCCGGTCGCCGCGCCGGCCGACTCGATGACGTCGGGATAGATGGTGCCCTGGGCGAGCCAGCGCACGTCATCGAGGGCGCTGGCGCGCTCCTCGAAGATCTCGATGAACAGGTTGCCGATGATCTTGCGTTTCTGCTCGGGATCGGCGACGCCGGCGAGCGCCGAGAGAAAGCGATCCTCGGCGTCGACGCGAATCACCTTGACCCCCAGATGCTCGGCGAAGGTCGCCATCACCTGGTCCGCCTCGTTCAAGCGCAGCAGACCGTTGTCGACGAAAATGCAGGTGAGCTGGTCGCCGACGGCGCGGTGCAGAAGCGCCGCCACCACCGACGAGTCCACGCCGCCGGAGAGCGCGAGCAGCACGGGATCGGCGCCGACGCGGGCGCGCACGCGCGCGATGCTGTCCTCGATGATGTGCTGCGGCGTCCACAGCTCGCGGCAGCCGCAGATCTCGTGAACGAAGCGCGACAGGATGCGCGCGCCCTGACGCGTGTGCGTGACCTCCGGGTGGAACTGGATGCCGTAGAAGCCCCGCGCCTCGTCGGCGATGCCCGCGATGGGCGCGTTGTCGGTGGAGGCGATGAGCTTGAAGCCCTCGGGCAGAGCGGTGACGCTGTCGCCGTGGCTCATCCACACATCGAGCAGCCCGAAGCCCTCCTCGCTGGTGTGATCCTCGATGTCCTTGAGCAGCCGCGAGTGGCCGCGCGCACGCACGCGCGCGTAGCCGAACTCGCGCCGCTCGGCGCTTTCGACGCCGCCGCCGAGCTGCGCGGCCATGGTATGCATGCCGTAGCAGATACCGAGCACCGGAACGCCGAGGGCGAACACGGCCTCGGGAGCGCGCACGTGGCTCGCCTCGAAAACCGACTCGGGACCACCGGAGAGAATGATGCCGCTCGGCGCGAATGCGGCGATTGCCCCGGCATCCATGTCGAAAGCGCGGATCTCGCAGTAGACCCGCGCCTCGCGCACCCGGCGCGCGATCAGCTGGGTGTACTGGGAGCCGAAATCCAGGATCAGGATGCGATCGGAGTGAATGTCCTGGGACGGCGCGTCTGACAACGGCGGTCGGTTCCTTCAGTCCACCCGGTAGTTCGGGGCTTCCTTGAGGATGGCCACGTCGTGCACGTGACTCTCGCGCATGCCGGCCGCGGAGATGCGCACCAGCTTGGTGTTCTCGCGCATGTCGGCGAGCGTCGCGCTGCCCGTGTAGCCCATGCTCGCACGCAGGCCGCCGGTGAGCTGATGAATGACGGCGCTCAGGCTGCCCTTGTAGGGCACGCGTCCCTCGATGCCTTCCGGGACGAGCTTCTCGAGCTCGGTGGTCTCGCTCTGGAAGTAGCGATCCCGCGAGCCCTGCTGGCGAGCCATGGCGCCGAGCGAGCCCATGCCGCGATAGGACTTGTAGGAGCGCCCCTGGTAGAGCTCGACCTCGCCCGGCGACTCCTCGGTGCCGGCGAACAGGCTGCCGATCATGACCGCATGCGCCCCGCCCGCCACCGCTTTGGCGATGTCACCGGAATAGCGTATGCCGCCGTCGGCGATGAGCGGAACGTCGCTGCCGTCGAGCGCGCTGGCGACGTTGGCGATGGCGGTGAGCTGCGGCACACCGACGCCGGCGACCATGCGCGTGGTGCAGATGGAGCCGGGGCCGATGCCCACCTTGACGGCATCCACACCAGCCTGAATCAGATCGTGGGCCGCCTGCGCCGTGGCGATATTGCCGGCAATGACCTGCACGCCGTCGAAATGGGACTTGATCCAGCGGACCCGCTCCATGACGCCCTGCGAGTGGCCGTGGGCGGTATCGACGACGACCACGTCGACGCCGGCGTCCACCAGCGCGGCGACGCGTTCATCGGTGCCCTCGCCGGTGCTCACCGCCCCGCCGACGCGAAGCCGCTCCTTGCCGTCCTTGCAGGCATTGGGAAACTCACTGGCCTTCTGGATATCCTTGACCGTGATGAGGCCGCGCAGCTGAAAATCACCGTTCACGACCAGCAGCTTCTCGATGCGGTGGGCGTGGAGCTTCTCGACGATCTCGCTCTTTTCGGCGCCCTCGCGCACCGTCACCAGGCGTTCCTTGGGCGTCATGACGGTGGCGACCGGCTCCTCGTAGCGGGTCTCGAAGCGCAAATCGCGGCTGGTGACGATGCCGACCAGCTCCTCGCCGTCGACCACCGGCACCCCGGAGATGTCGTAGCGCTGGGTGAGATCCAGCACCTCTCGAATGCTCGCCTTGGGCGAGACCGTGATGGGATCGCCGATGACGCCGCTCTCGAACTTCTTCACCGCCAGCACGTGCCCGGCCTGCTCGTCGGCGGTCATGTTCTTGTGGATGATGCCGATGCCGCCTTCCTGGGCGATGGCGATGGCCAGCCGGCGCTCGGTGACCGTGTCCATGGCCGCCGAGACGAGCGGGATATTGAGGGCGATGTCCCGCGTGAGGCGGGTCTCGAGGCGCGCTTCGCGCGGCAAGATGCTGGAGTAGCGTGGAACAAGCAGGACGTCGTCGAAGGTCAGGGCATCGTCGATGTCGTGCATTCCGCGGCTCACTCCATGCGAGGGTTAGCCGTTCACTCTAACGGTTTGCGCTTCGACAGTAAACGACAAATCCATGTCCTCAGGCGCCACGCCTTGTTGGCGGGCGGCGTGGACGGTTAGAGTGCCCCATGACCGATCGCAGCGCGCCCACCGAGGAAGGCTTGCAGCGCAACGTCTACACCGTCTCCGAGCTCAACCTGGAGGCGCGCGCGCTGCTCGAGGACAGCTTTCCCCGTATCTGGGTCGAGGGCGAGATCTCCAATCTCGCGCGGCCGAGCTCCGGCCACATTTATTTCTCCCTCAAGGACGACCGCTGCCAGGTGCGCTGCGCCATGTTCCGCATGAACAACCGGCGCATCGACTTCACCCCCGAGGACGGCATGCAGGTGCTCGCCAACGGGCGCGTCAGCCTTTACCCGGAGCGCGGCGATTTCCAGCTGATCGTGCAGTTTCTCGAAGAGGCGGGCGCCGGCGCGCTGCGCCGCGCCTTCGAGGCGCTCAAGCAGCGCCTCGCCGAGGAGGGCCTGTTCGACGAGGCGCGCAAGCGCGACATTCCGCGGCTGCCGCGGCGCATCGGCGTCGTGACCTCGCCCACGGGGGCGGCGCTCAGAGACATCCTCAGCGTGCTCGCACGTCGCTTTCCCGCCATCCCGGTGCTCGTCTACCCGGTGCCGGTGCAGGGCGCGGAGGCGGCACCGGCCATCGCCCGCATGCTGGACGTGGCCTGCGAGCGCGGCGAGTGCGACGTGCTGATCCTGGCGCGCGGTGGCGGCTCGCTCGAAGACCTGTGGGCCTTCAACGACGAGTCGGTGGCGCGCGCCGTGCGCCGCTGTCGCGTGCCGGTGGTCACCGGCGTCGGTCACGAAGTCGACGTCACCATCGCCGACTTCGCCGCCGACCGGCGCGCGGCGACGCCGTCGGCGGCGGCCGAGCTGGTCAGCCCTCTGGCGAGCGAATGGCGCCGGCAGATGACCACCGCGGTGCGCCGTCTGGAGCGGCACGCGCGCCGCCGGGTCGGCGACGAGCGGCGCCTGATGAGCGCCCTGGCGCGGCGCCTGGTGCATCCACGGCGCCGGCTCTACGACCTGTCCCAGAGCCTCGACGCCCTGCTCGCGCGGCTCACGGGCGCCATCCGCGAGGCGAACAGCGCGCGTCGTGCGCGCCTGCTCGCCGGCGACGCGGGTCTGCGCCTGTGCAATCCCTCGCGCACCGTCGAGCGGCATCGCAGCACCTGGTGGCAGCTCGCACAGCGGCTGCGCCACGCCGGCGCGCGCATTCCCGTCGAGCGCCGCGCGCGCCTGGCGGCGCTCGCGCGCGCCATGGAGGCGGTCAGCCCGGCCCGCACCCTGGACCGGGGATACGCCATCGTCACCCGCAGCCGCGACGGCACCGTCGTGCGCCACGCCGCCGACGTGGCGCTCGGCGAGGACATCGATACCCGCCTCGCCGACGGCCGGCTGCGCTCGACCGTGACCAAGCGACGCTGACGGCGTCGCGGGCCGGCGCGCTCGTTCAGTAACGGATTCGGTACCAGACGCGCCCCACGTACTCGTGCAGCGCGGCGCGGCTCGCGTCCAGCGCGGCCGAGCTCGGCAACCAGCCGAGCCCGCCGGTGGGCGCCCGATAGGGGCCGCGCCCGGTGGCAGCCGGACGCACCCGCAGGCCCTGCTTCTCGAACTCCGCAACAGCCCGCGGCATGTGCGAAGCATGGGTCACGAGAATGATGCCGGCGACATTCTCGGCGGCGAGCAGCTGCGCCGCGTAGCGCGCGTTCTCGGCGGTGTTGCGGCTGCGCTCCTCGAGCCAGCGCACGGGCACGGCGAAGTCGGCCTCGAGCACCTCGCCCATGAGCGCCGCCTCGGCGGCGCCGGGATCGCTGTCGAAAACACGGCCGCCGCTCACCAGCAGCGGCAACCCGGTCTCGCGCTGCAGACGCGCGGCGTAGCGCAGCCTCACCAGCGACGCCGCGGAGACGGTCTCGCCGCCGTACTCCGGGGCGTTGTCGTTGCGCCCCCCGCCGAGCACGACGATGGCGCCGACACCGGCGTCCACGGGCGCCCCCGGGCTCCTCGCGGGCACGCGCTCGAGGGACGCGGTGAGGGCGTTGCCGAGCGTGGGCATGCTGAACGCGTACAGGGTGACGACGGACACCAGCAGCAGCACGCCCGCCGCCAGGCGCGCGCGCCGCCACAGCAGGAGCCCGGTGGCGGCGAGGACGAGGTTTCCGCCGGGGGGAAGAATCAGAGCGGTGACGATCTTGGTGAGGAGCAGCTCCATCCGCGCTCAGGACACCGACTCGCCGGCGGCCTGAAGATCGGCGTGATACGAGGAGCGCACCAGCGGCCCGCTGGCGACGCTGGTGAAGCCGAGCGCCCGGGCGAAATCGCCGAGGGACTCGAACTCGGCGGGCTCCCAGAAGCGCGCCACCGGCAGGTGATGCCGACTCGGCTGCAGGTACTGGCCGATGGTGAGCATGTCGCAGGCGTGCGCGCGCAGATCCCGCAGCACCTGCTCGACCTCGGCGCGCTCCTCGCCGAGCCCCAGCATCAGACCCGACTTGGTCGGGATATCGGGATGCTGCTCCTTGAAGCGCGCGAGCAGACGCAGTGACCACGCGTAGTCGGCACCCGGTCGTGCCATGCGGTAGAGGCGCGGCACGGTCTCGAGATTGTGATTGAGCACATCCGGCGGCGCCTGCGCAAGCGCCGCCAGCGCGCGGTCCATGCGGCCCCGAAAATCCGGCACCAGGATCTCGATGCGCGTGTCGGGGCAGCGCTCTCTCAACAGCGACACGCAGGCGGCGAAATGCGCGGCGCCGCCGTCGCGCAGATCGTCGCGGTCGACCGAGGTGATGACCACGTACGCGAGACCCATCTCGGCCACCGCCTCGGCGAGATGGGCAGGCTCGTCGGCGTCGAGGGGCTTCGGCCGACCGTGGGCGACGTCGCAGAACGGGCAGCGGCGCGTGCAGAGATCGCCCATGATCATGAACGTCGCCGTCCCGTGGCTGAAGCACTCGGACAGGTTCGGGCACGCGGCCTCCTCGCACACCGTGTGCAGGCCCTGGCGGCGCAGCAGGCCCTTGATGCGGCGCACGCCGGGACCGATCGGCGCCTTGACGCGGATCCACGGCGGTTTGCGCGGCATCGGGCCCTGCACCGGGATGATCTTCACCGGGTTGCGCGCGGTCTTCTCGGCGCCGCGCTGGGAGCGTGCGGGCTTGGCGGGTGGGTCGAGCTCTCTCATTTAATCAATTATTGCACAGTCGCAGGGGGCTCAGGCCCGATTCCCACCGCTCAGCACGGTCCATCGATTGACGATGCTGCAGAACAGATCCGCGGTCTTCTCCGCATCGTAGATGGCCGAGTGCGCGTCCCGGCCGTCCCACTCGATGCCGGCAGCCTCGACCGCTCGTGACAGCACGGTCTGACCGTAGGCAAGGCCACCGAGGGTCGCGGTGTCGAAGGTCGAGAACGGGTGGAAGGGGTTGCGCTTGAAGCTGGTCCGCTCGACCGCGGCATTGACGAAGGCGAGATCGAACGACGGGTTGTGCCCGACCAGCACCGCACGGTTGCAGCCGCTCGCCTTCACCGCTTTGCGCACGGGATCGAAGATGCTCTTGAGCGCTTCGCGCTCGGGCACCGCGAAGCGCAGCGGATGACCCGGATCGATGCCGGTGAACTCGAGTGCCGACGGCTCGAGGTTGGCGCCGGGAAAGGGCTGCACGTGGCAGGCGTGCGTTTCGGCGCGCTGCCAGACTCCGTCGGCGCCGAGCTCCAGAAGCACCGCCGCGATCTCGAGAAGCGCATCGGTCTGTGGATTGAACCCACCGGTCTCGACGTCGACGACCACGGGAAGAAATCCGCGAAAGCGCGCCGCCATCGGCGATTGCGTCGATGCACCCGTCATGATTCGCCGAGCTTCCAGGTGAGCTCTTCGCCAGCCGCGAACGGCACGATGGTGTTGCGCCCGCCACCGAGCTGCTCGGGCACCTGCCATGGACGTCTATCGAGCGTGATGCGACTCGTGTTCACCGGCAGGCCATAGAACTTGGCGCCGTTGAGCGATGCGAATGCCTCCAGGTTCTCCAGTCGACCGGCCGCCTCGAAGACCTGCGCATAGAGCTCGATAGCCGCGTGCGCGGTGTAGATACCTGCGCATCCGCACGCCGACTCCTTGTCGGATCTCGGATGGGGCGCGGAGTCGGTGCCGAGAAAAAATTTGCTGCTGGCCTGCGTTGCCGCCTCGACCAGCGCGCGGCGGTGGCGCTCGCGCTTGAGAATCGGCAGACAATAATAATGTGGTCTCAAGCCGCCCCGGAACAGCGCGTTGCGGCTCAACAGCAGATGATGCGCGGTGATGGTGGCCGCGAGCGTATCGGGGCCGCCGCGAACGAACTCGACGGCCTCGGATGTCGTCACGTGCTCGAAGACCACGCGCAGATCGGGAAACCGCACGAGCAGCGGATCGAGCACGCGTTCGATGAAAACCCGCTCGCGATCGAAGACGTCGACATCGGCATCGACGACCTCACCGTGAACCAGCAGGGGCAACCCGACCTCCTGCATGGCGGCGAGCGCGGCATCGGTGCGCCGCAGATCCGTCACGCCTCGAGCCGAGTTGGTCGTGGCGCCCGCGGGATAGAGCTTCACGGCGTGGATTCGGCCGCATTCCCTGGCGCGTAGAATTTCATCGGCGCTCGTCTCGTCGGTGAGATAGAGCGTCATGAGCGGCTCGAATTCCGACGACGCCGGCACCGCCGCCTCGATCCGCTCCCGATAGGCGAGCGCCTGGGCGGTGGTGACCACGGGCGGCGCGAGGTTCGGCATGACGATGGCGCGCGCGAATTGACGCGCAGTGTCCGGCACCACCAGGTCGAGCATGTCGCCGTCGCGAAAATGCAGGTGCCAGTCGTCGGGCCGGGTAATGGTGATGCGGTTCATGACGAGCTCACGATTCTGGCGTAACGCGGCCGGGGACTTCGTCGCCTCTGCCGACCGGTGAACGTGTACGGTATCGGGGGTGCGGGGCGCTCGCAACCCGCCCTCAACGCCCCTCGTCCTTCGCATAGGGCGTTTGCGGTACTATGCTGTCCCCTGGCAGGAGGACAAACGAGAGCCGGAACCGACGGGAGCGAACCCATGGCCGCGAATCCGAAAGTCATCGATATCGACCAGCAGGAAACCGAAGACTGGATCGAGTCCCTGCACTCGGTTCTCGAGCGTGACGGCATCGACCGCGCGCATTATCTGCTGGAGAAACTCATCGAAGAGGCGCGGGGCGCCGGGGCTTACCTCCCCTACTCTGCCAACACGGCCTATCTGAACACCATCCCCGAGACCAAGGAGGTGCACACGCCCGGCGATCCCGCCATCGAGTGGCGCATTCGATCGCTCATCCGTTGGAACGCGCTGGCGATGGTCGTGCAGGCCAATCGCGTCACCTCCGAGCTCGGCGGTCACATCGCGAGCTTCGCCTCCTCGGCGACCCTCTACGACGTGGGCTTCAATCACTTCTGGCACGCGCCGAGCGAGACTCATGGCGGCGACCTGGTCTTCATCCAGGGACATTCGGCTCCGGGAATTTATGCGCGAGCGTTTCTCGAGGGGCGCATCAGCGAAGACAAGCTGCACAAGTTCCGCCAGGAAGTGGACGGCGACGGGCTTTCGTCCTATCCGCACCCGTGGCTGATGCAGGACTTCTGGCAATTTCCAACGGTGTCGATGGGTCTCGGACCCATCATGGCGATCTACCAGGCGCGCTTCATGAAGTACCTGCACAACCGCGGCATCGTCGACACCGAGGGCCGCAAGGTGTGGGCGTTCATGGGCGACGGCGAGATGGACGAGCCGGAATCGCTGGGCGCCATCACGCTCGCCTCGCGCGAGAAGCTCGACAACCTGATCTTCGTCATCAACTGCAACCTGCAGCGCCTCGACGGACCGGTGCGCGGCAACGGCAAGATCATCCAGGAGCTCGAAGCGGCCTTCCGCGGCGCCGGCTGGAACGTCATCAAGGTCGTCTGGGGCTCATACTGGGATCCGCTGCTGCAGCGCGACACCAAGGGCCTGCTTCGCAAGCGCATGGAGGAATGCGTCGACGGCGAGTACCAGAATTTCAAGGCCAAGGACGGCGCCTACGTGCGGGAGCATTTCTTCGGCCGCTATCCGGAGCTGAAGAACATGGTCTCGAATCTGAGCGACGAGGACGTGTGGCGCCTCAATCGCGGCGGCCACGATCCACACAAGGTGTACGCGGCCTACCACGAGGCGGTCAACCACGTGGGGCAACCGACCGTTATCCTGGCCAAGACCGTCAAGGGTTACGGCATGGGCGAGGCCGGCGAGGGCCAGAACATCACCCATCAGCAGAAGAAGATGGGGGATCACGCTCTCAAGGCGTTTCGCGATCGCTTCGATATCCCCATCTCCGACGACGAGATTGCCGACGCTCCCTTCTATCGGCCAGCGGAGGACAGCCCGGAGATAAAGTACATGCGCGAGCGCCGCGAAGCGCTCGGCGGCTATCTGCCCGCGCGGCGCGCGAAGGCCGATCCGCTCGAGGTGCCGGCGCTGTCCGCTTTCGAGAGCCAGCTCAAGGACAGCGGCGAGCGCGAGGTCTCCACCACGATGGCCTTCGTGCGCATTCTCACCGCGCTCATCAAGGACAAGGGCATCGGAAAATACGTCGTTCCCATCGTCGCGGACGAGTCGCGCACCTTCGGTATGGAAGGGCTGTTCAGACAGCTTGGCATCTATTCGATCAAGGGACAGCTCTACGAGCCCGAGGATGCCGATCAGCTCATGTACTACCGCGAAGACAAGAAGGGACAAATCCTTCAAGAAGGCATCTGCGAGGCGGGCGCCATATCGTCGTGGATGGCCGCGGGAACAGCCTACAGCAACCACGGCATCAACATGATTCCGTTCTACATCTTCTACTCCATGTTCGGCTTCCAGCGCGTCGGCGACCTCGCATGGGCCGCCGGTGACATTCAGTCGAGGGGATTCCTCATCGGCGGCACGTCCGGGCGCACCACGCTCGCCGGCGAGGGGCTCCAGCACGACGACGGGCACAGCCACGTGTTCTCCGCGAACATCCCCAACTGCCTCTCCTACGATCCGACCTTCGCCTACGAGCTCGCGGTGATCGTTCAGGACGGACTGCGGCGCATGTATCGCGAGCAGGAGAGTGTCTTCTATTACATCACGGTGATGAACGAGAACTATCATCAGCCGGCCATGCCCGATGGCGTCGAGGAAGGCATCCTCAAAGGCATGTACATGTTCCGAGAGGGCGCCAAGGGCGGCCGCGGCAAGAAAAAGCCCGGCGTGCAGCTCATGGGATGCGGATCGATTCTGCGCGAAGTGATCGCGGCGGGCGAGCTGCTCGAAGCGGATTTCGGCGTATCGTCCACGGTCTGGAGCGTGCCTTCGTTTACCGAGCTCGCGCGCGAGGGCACCGATGTGGAGCGCTGGAACATGCTGCACCCGGACGAGAAGCCCAGGCAGAGCTACGTGGCGCGAAGTCTCGCCGGTCACGATGGTCCGGTGATCGCAGCAAGCGACTACGTGCGCATGTTCGCAAACCAGATCCGCCCGTTCGTCGACCGCCGCTTCGTCGTGCTCGGCACCGACGGCTACGGACGCAGCGACACGCGCAAGAACCTGCGCCGCTTTTTCGAGGTCGACCGCTACCACGTGACGCTGGCGGCGCTTTCGGCGCTTGCCGACGAGGGCGAGCTGCCGCGCGCGAAGGTCAAGGAAGCCATCGAGAAATACGGCATCGACACCGCCAAGGCCAATCCGCTGACCGTCTGAGGGCGTCGACGTTGTCCAGAGTCGAAGACATTCGCGTTCCCGACATCGGCGATTTCGAGAACGTGCCGATCATCGAGATCGCGGTGGCGCCGGGGGACAGCGTGGTCGCCGAGGATCCGCTGGTGACGCTGGAGAGCGACAAGGCGACCATGGACGTGCCGTCGCCGCTCGCAGGCGTCGTCAAGGAGATGAAGGTCAACGTCGGCGACACGGTTTCCGAGGGCTCGCTGATACTCACCCTCGAGATCAACGACGCGCCCGCCGCCGAGGCGCCGCCCGAGCCCGCGGAGCGCGAGCCGCTGGCGCCGGTCGCAGCGAGCGAGGCGCCCGCCGCCGAAGCGCCGCCGCCCGCGCCCGACGAGGCGCCGGCGTCGCCCGCCGCGCGACCTTCGCCAACGGCCTCCATGCCGACGCTGGCAGCCGCGGCGCACGCGCCGTCGCATGCGACGCCCTCGGTGCGCCGCTTCGCCCGCGAGCTCGGCGTCGATCTTGGCCGCGTGCACGGCACCGGGCGCAAGGGGCGTATCCTGCGCGAGGACGTGACGCGCTTCGTCAAGGGCGCCATCGCCGCCGGCGGCGCCGCCGTCGAGGCCGGTGCAGGCATTGCGCCGATTCCGCCGGTGGACTTCGCGAAGTTCGGCGAGATCGAGCTGCAGCCACTCACGCGCATCAAGAAAATCTCTGGAGCGCACCTGCAGCGAGCGTGGCTCAACGTCCCGCATGTCACCCATCACGAGGAAGCCGACGTCACCGAGATGGAAGCCTTTCGCCAGTCGCTGAAGGAGGAAGCGGCGCGCCAGGGCGTACGCGTGACGGCCCTGTCATTCATTATGAAGGGCGTTTGTGCGGCGCTGCGCGAGTTTCCGAGCTTCAACGCCTCCCTCGCCGGCGACGGCGAGAACCTGGTGATGAAGAAGTACTTTCACATCGGCGTTGCGGTGGACACACCCAATGGCCTGGTGGTGCCCGTGATCCGCGACGTCGACACCAAGGGCATCATGGATCTCGGCGCCGAGCTCGCCGAGCTCTCCGCCCGCGCGCGCGAGGGCAAGCTCAAGCCCGAGGAGATGCAGGGCGGCTGCATGAGCATCTCGAGCCTCGGTGGCATCGGCGGCACCGGCTTCACGCCGATCGTCAACGCGCCGGAGGTGGCGATTCTCGGCGTCACGCGCTCGCGCATGAAGCCGGTGTGGAACGGCCAGACCTTCGAGCCGAGGCTGATACTGCCTCTGGATCTCTCCTACGATCACCGCGTCATCGACGGCGCCGAGGCGGCACGCTTCATGAGCTTCCTCGCCGGCGTGCTCGGCGACGTGCGGCGGCTGTTGTTGTGACGGCCGATTTGCCGTAGTCAGCCATTCCCGAGCGAGGCGAGCCCATGCCCCGAGACAGCGAGGTCAAGGTCCCCGATATCGGCGACTTCGAAGGCGTCGAAATCATCGAGGTGGCCGTCGCGCCCGGCGATCGGGTCGAGGTGGAGCAGCCGCTCATTACCCTCGAGAGCGACAAGGCCACCATGGACGTGCCGTCGCCGCTCGCCGGCGTGGTCAAGTCCATGGCGGTTTCGGTGGGCGACCAGGTCTCAGAGGGCACCCTGATCCTGGTTCTGGAGACGGCCGACGAGGCTGCGGCAGGCGAAAGCGCGCCGGCGGCGCCCGGTCCGGAGAGCACCGAGGACACGCGCCAGGCGCCCGCGCCGCCGGCAGCCGCCGCGGGGGAGGCGGACGTGCACGCCCAGGTCGTGGTCATCGGAGCGGGGCCCGGCGGCTACACGGCGGCATTCCGCGCCGCCGATCTCGGCCAGAAGACGGTTCTGGTGGAGCGCTACGCGACCCTCGGCGGCGTGTGCCTGAACGTCGGCTGCATTCCCTCCAAGGCGCTTCTGCACACCGCGGAGGTGATCAACGCCGCTGCCGCCATGGCCGCGCACGGCGTCGAATTCGGCAAGCCGAAGATTACCCTCGCCAAGCTGGCCGCCTGGAAGGATTCGGTGGTCGCGCAGCTCACGAAGGGACTCGCGGGACTCGCCAAGCAGCGCAAGGTGGAGGTGCTGCAGGGCGTTGCGAAGTTCCTCTCGCCGAACCTGCTGGAGGTGTCCGGCGCCGACGGGGTGGTTCGCGTCGCCTTCGACAGCGCGATCATCGCCGCCGGATCACAGGCGACCGAGATCGGGTCGTTCCCCAACGACGACCCGCGCCTGATGGATTCCACCGATGCCCTGCTGCTCGAGGACATACCGAAGCGGCTGCTGGTCATCGGCGGCGGCATCATCGGGCTCGAGATGGCCACCGTTTACCAGTCGCTCGGCTCGAGCGTCAGCGTCGTCGAGCTGCTCGACGGCCTCATGCCGGGATGCGACCGGGATCTGGTGCGCCCGCTGCAAAAACGCATCGAGAAACTTTACGAGGCCATTTACCTCGGCACGCGGGTCACCGGCATCGAGGCGCAGAAGAAGGCCCTCAAGGTGCACTTCGAAGGCGCCAAGGCCCCCGCGTCGGACGCTTTCGACCGGGTCCTGGTCGCAGTCGGCCGGCGCCCCAACGGCAAACGCATCGGCGCCGACGCCGCCGGCGTCGTCGTCGACGATGCCGGCTTCATACCGGTCGATTCCCAGCAACGCACGAACGTGCCGCATATATTCGCCATCGGCGACATCACCGGGCAGCCGATGCTCGCCCACAAGGCCACCCACGAGGGAAAAGTAGCCGCGCAGGTGGCGAGCGGCGAAAAATCCCGCTTCGACGCCCTCGCCATCCCGAGCGTCGCCTACACCGATCCCGAAGTCGCCTGGACCGGCGTCACCGAGACGCAGGCGAAAGAGCGAGGCATCGAGTTCGACAAGGCAACGTTTCCGTGGGCGGCCAGCGGCCGCTCCCTCGGCATGGGACGCAACGAGGGTCTGACCAAGCTTCTGTTCGAGAAGTCGAGCGGCCGGCTCATCGGCGCCGGCATCGTCGGTCCCCACGCGGGTGATCTGATTGCGGAGGCAACGCTCGCACTGGAAATGGGTGCCGATGCCGCGGATCTCGCGCTTACCATTCACCCACACCCGACGCTCTCCGAAACCGTCAACTTCGCCGCAGAGATGGTCGAAGGCACCATCACCGATCTCTACGTGCCGAAGCGCAAATGAAGCGCCGGCGTTCCTCCACGCCATCATGCACGTCAACTTGAGCTACAAGTCGCAGGGCGCGGCAGGCTCGCCCATCATCATCCTGCACGGACTGCTCGGCTCGAGCAGCAACTGGCGCAGCATTGCGCGGCGGCTCGCCGAGCGGCATCGGGTCTTGTGCCTGGATCTGCGCAACCACGGCGACTCGCCGCACGCCGACGACATGAGCTATCCGGCCATGGCCGGCGACGTGCGCGCGTTCATGGACACTCACGACATCGACACCGCAACGGTCATCGGACACAGCATGGGCGGCAAGACGGCCATGCGGCTCGCGCTGGAGAGCCCGGGGCGGGTCGCGCGTCTGGTGGTGGTGGACATCGCGCCGAGCGTCTCCGAGCACGACCACCTGCCGGTCCTGCATGCCATGGCCTCGCTCGACACCGCCCGCGTTGTTCGACGCGCCGATGCCGAGCGCCTGCTCGAGCCGCAGATAGCCGATGCCGGCATGCGCATGTTCGTTCTGCAGAATCTCGTCTCGACCCCGCGGGGCTTCGAATGGCGCATCGATCTCGGCGCCATCGAGCGCAACCTGCCGGCGCTGCGGGATTTTCCCGTCGAACCCGCCATGGCGCCGTTCGACGGGGCGGCGCTGTTCGTGCGCGGCGCGCTTTCGGATTACGTGCGCGACAGCGACGAGGCGCTGATTCGGCGTCTTTTCCCACACGCCGAGATCGTGACGGTGGAGGACGCCGGTCACTGGCTGCACGCCGAGCAGCCGGAGCGCTTCCTCGAGATCCTGGGTGTCACTTGAGCGAGCCGACGCCCCTCAGGCGCGCCATGGTGCTCGCGGGTGCGCTGCTCATCGGCAGCGCCGCGACCGCCGAATCGGCCCTCGAAGTTTCACAGCCCTACCGCCTGTCGCCCCACACCGCACCGGGTGAGGTCTACATGGGTATCCGTCTGCTCGGCAGTGTCGCCATCGCACCGACGTCGGTGGACGGGTTCGTGCTCGGCGGCTTGTCGGGACTCGCCTGGGACGAGGACGAGTCGCGCCTGTACGCGCTGTCGGATAGAGGCGTGCTGTTCCATTTGCGCCCGCGCCTCGCCAACGATCGCCTCGTCGCGGTCGACGCGCTCGCCGCGTTCGCGCTGCGCGATCGCCTGGGCCGCGCCCTCCAGGGCCGCGACGCCGATGCCGAGGCGCTCGCCATCGAGGGCGCCGACAACGCGAAGAGCGGCGACAGCGTGCTCTCGGTGAGCTTCGAGCGAAATCCCCGCATCCTGCAATTCGCTCCCGACGGGCGTTATCTCGGCGATGTGCCACTGCCGGCGGCGCTGAGCGGTGTGGGACGTTACGCCGGCGCCAACAAGGCGCTCGAGAGCCTCACGTGGCTGCCCGGTATCGGCCTGCTGACCGCGCCCGAGCGTCCCCTCGCGGGCGCCGGCGCGAACCTGGTGGCACTCTTTGCCCTCGACGGCAGGCAATGGCGCTATCGGCTGACCGATGCGCCGAACGCATCGCTGGTGGATCTGCACGGGCTCCCCGACGCCAGCCTGCTGGCCCTGGAGAGGGGCCACGGGCCCATGTTCCTGCCGCTGATTACGACCCTGCGCCACGTGCGCATCGATGCCGCCGCACCGGGGAGCCCGGCATCGGCGACGACGCTCGCGGTTCTGGACTCGTCGCAGGGCTGGAGCGTGGATAATTTCGAGGGTCTCGCCCGCTATCGGGGCCTTTCCTTCTTCATGGTGAGCGATGACAATTTTAATGCGTTGCAGAAAACTCTGTTAGTTCATTTCAGCCTGGAAAGCAGCCGCATTGACGATATCCGCATCAATGTTCGAGATTTTGAACCCCGTCAAAAAACGACGGATTGACATGAACTAAACTCGTAAATCTTTACCCACATAGACAATTAGATGGGCGCGATGTCACGGGCAACAGAGGCAGGCCGGTTCGGCGTCGACGAAGCGCTGCTGGCCGGCTACGTGCCCATGAACGGGCTGGCTCAAGCGCACCTTTCCCAGCTCGTGCCTTTCGCCGGCATCTCCGAGCTGCACCCCGGTGACAGCATTCCAACCAATTTCAAGACCTCCGACCAGACGTACTACGTGATTTCGGGTGAGCTCGAGCTGTACGCCGGCGCAAAGCTTGCCGGAACAGTAAAGGGCGGCAGCAAGGAAGCGCGCTTCCCGCTCTCGCATCTGCAGATGCCGTTCGATTCCGCCCGCGCCCGCGGCGCCGTGCGCCTGCTGCGGGTCGATCGTGCACGCGTCAGCGCCCTTCTGATTCTCGAGCAGCCTTCGACGGACGCGACCACTCCTCGCCGGACCAAGCGCAGTCCCCTCGATTCGCGCCAGATTATCGCGCGCCTGCTGAAGTCGCAGATTTTTTCGCACATCGCACCGGCCAACGTGCAACGCCTTCTCGATCTCGCCGAGCCGGTTCAGGTGCGCGCCGGCGACGTCATCGTCCGGCAGGGCGAGCGCGGCAATTACTGCTACATCATCATGGAAGGGCGCTGCTCGGTGACGCAGCGCGTCCGCGACGAGCTTCTGCCGCGCATGCTCGGCGAGCTCGGAGCGGGCGACAGCTTCGGCGAAGAGATCTTGGGTAAGGGCGGCGTGCGCCGCAACACGGTCACCATGCGCAGCGACGGTTGGCTGCGGCGGCTGAGCAAAGCCCAGTTTGCTCAGCTTTCCGGAAAAACGAGCGTCACGCAGCTAAGCTGGCAGGAGGCACAGAAGCTGGTCGGGCGAGGCGCCCGGTGGCTGGACGTGCGCCTCGCCGACGAGCACCGACATGACGGTCTTCCCGGCAGCCTCAACATACCCCTCTCGGAGGTCGGCGCACGTAGCCGGGAGCTCGACCCGAAGGTACCCTATGTGCTGTGCTGCAACACCGGGCAGCGCAGTATTGCCGCGGCCCTGGTGCTGCGCGAGCAGGGCTTTTCGGTGCTCGTCCTGGAGAACGGTTTGATGGCAAGAGATGTGCGCGGCGGCGCTGACGACACCATCGACGACCTGAAGGCTCAGCTGGTCCTCGCCGACGCGGAGATTCGCACCGCGAGCGAACGCGTTGCTCAGGCCGACGCGGCGCGCCGCGCCGTCGATAACGCTCGCGGCATCAACGACAGCGAGCGGGTCAGGATGCGCAGCAAGGCGGAGGTCGACGCCGCCCGCGCCGGCGAGGCGCTGGCCGCGGCCAAGCGGCGCAAGCTCGAGCTTCAGGCCATGGTGCGCGCCATGCAAACCAAGGCAGCCGACGAGCGCCAGCAGGCGCAGTCGGTCGTCGATCAGCTGCGCCAGCAGACCGATCTGCGGCTGCAACAGGAAAAGGATCGCCTGCAGGGAGAGTACCTGCAGGCGGCCGGCGCCATGGATGATCTCAAGCGCGCGCAGAACGATGCCGAGCTGCATTTTCAGAAAGAGCGTGAGCGCCTCGAAGCGCAGATTCGCCAGGCCCGAGAGGCCATGGCCGTGGAGGCGGAACGCATTCGTAACGAGGTGGAATCCGCCAAGCGTGTCGCTGCCGAGAAGGCGGAAAAAATTCGACTCGAGCAGTCGCTCGCCGAGCAGAAGCTGCGCGCGCGCGCAGAGGAGCGACTGCTCGCCGAGCGGCGCAAGCTCGAAGCAGAGTTCAACACCAGCAAGAACACCGTGCGCAAGACGAGTGCGGACCTGAGCAGCGCGGAGAACGCCAAGCGCGAGGCCCAGCGCATGGCCGACGAGGTCGCCGCCAAGCTGCGCGCGGCCGAGGACAAGGCCCGTCGCGGAGGCGCCCGTCCCGCTGCGGCGCAGCGGCAAGCCGGCCCCGGCGCGCAGCCGAGCAGGGCCGGTGGCAGGCCTTCCAACGTGGTGCCCTTCAAAGGACCCGGCGCCGATTCCCGCGGATTCGACCCGAGCGGCACGATGATGGAGCTCATTACCGAGCTGAATTCTTTCGAGGACAAGGTGTCCGAAGCCAGCGAACGCGTCGAAGAGGCCTCCAAGGCGCAGGCCGAGGCGCAGCGCGCGCAGCTGTTGATCGAGGAGCGTCTGGCACGGCAGCGGGCGCTCGAGGAGGAGACCCGGCTCGCCCTCTACGAGGAAGCGGAGAGCTGGCTCGCCGAGGAGCGCGGTCGAACCGGCTCGTCGGCGTCGAAAGAGCGTGAGCGCGAGCGCGCCAAGGAAAAGGCCGAGGAGCAGCAGCGCCAGACCAGGGCGTCACAGGATCTCATGTCGGATATCAAATCTCAGCTTTCGGACGACTTCGACGACGGCGCAAGCGCCATTGAGCACAGCCTACGGCTTCGCGAGATGGAGCAGCAGACCGGAGCGGAAAAGGCGAAGCCGAATCCCGATCGGGAGAAGGCAAGCGAGGAACGCAAAAAGGCCAAGGAAGCGCTCGAGCGCGCCCGCGAGCACGTGCAACGACTCAAAAACCGCTACGACAAAGACTGAGGCTCGCCGGCGCGATGCCCCCAGGCATCGAGAGACGCGACGATGGTCTCGCGCGTGCGCCCGATATTCTCGTTGATGATGCCGTGGCGCGTCGACTCGATCAGCTCGAGCTCGACCGGAACGTGGGCAAGTCCCGCGACAACTTCATGGATGCCGTCGGGCACGACCACCGGGTCCTCGTTGCCTTGTATGAGCTTCACCGGACACGTCACCTGCGCGAGACTCGCCCTCAAGGCATCCACGAGAACCGTCAACTCGTACAGGCCTCTCAACGGCATGTGACGGTAGTTGATGTGCGGGTGCTCGGACTCGTTGACCTGAAAAGGCTTGACGCCCTCGAACGACGACATCCAGCGCACCAGGCGGTTGGCACTGTGCACCAGTGGCACGAAACGCATGCCGCGATCCCGGAATTTAACCGGCGGCGCCGCCGCCACGACACCAGCGAGCCGCGCCGGGCGTTCGGATGCGAGAATGAGCGACAACGCTCCTCCGGTGGAGAATCCAACCGCGGCGACCTGCGGCGCAATATCCGCCATGATGGCGAAACCGCGTCGTACCGAATCCAGCCAATCCCGCCAGCTGCGCTCGCGCAGATCCCACGGTGACGTTCCGTGGCCCTTGAGTCGAATGCCGAGGACCGGGAATCCGAGCGCGAACAGATCTTCCGCGAATTCCCGCAGCTCCGCGGGTGAGGCCAGAAAGCCGTGCACCAGCAGCACACCGAGCGGGCGCGGCTTGCTCGGGATCAACAGAAACGGCTCACCGCTCTCGGAGGCGGTTTCCGAATCATTGATCTCCTGGTGGCGTGGCTTGGAGAACTGCAGACGGTCCCAATCATATGCGATCAGCTCGTCATCGAATCGCAGCCGTGCGAGCGCCTCCGCAGCCACCGACTCGGCGCCCTCGAGCGCTTCCTTGACCGAGTAGGCGACACCGCGTACGGGCGCAGCCTCGTTAGCGTAAACCTCGACGAGGTTCTCCAGGCGCACCTCGTCGAAAGCGTGCTCGGCGCGTAGCTTGGGAAGAAAGCGGTAAGCGCCATCGTCATGCTCAATGAGACCGGTCTTTGAAGCCGTCTCCAAAAACTGATCGAAACCGGCGCAGCGACCCTCGATCAGCTCCCCGTAGGTTTCGGGGTTACGCAGACTGCGGTGCAGATGTACTGCGGGCTCCGACTGCAGACGCTTGACAGCAACGTATAACATCCGACGGAAAAGCCCTTCGGCGATGGCGTCCCGATTACGGTCGACGAGACCGAGCACGAGGCTCGACGCCAGATGACTCAGGTTCACCGTGACGCCCATGTACATCCTGTGCATGTAGTCGTCGCGCAGGCGCATGGCGTTGCGCCGCAGACGTCTTGCAAGCAAACGGCGATCCCAGGGGCCCGAGTCGGGTCTCAGTGCGAACGCCTCGTCGAGAGACTCGAGACCGCTGGTCACCCGCTCGAGCAGACGCCGGTCCCACCAGCGCCAGCAGTCGGTGACCCGCACGGGCTTGCAAAGGCGGATATCCATGTCAGTGTCGCGCAGCAGGATGTTTCCCTCGATGAGCAGCTCCTCTGAGAGGCGCCGGCTGAGGCCACGACTGAGAAGCTCCCCACCCTGGCGCAGCAGGTTGTCGCTCACACGGATGGGATAGAAGGTGATGTTGGCCGGCACGATGTGGGTCGGGCGGCGCGCGGCTTCGAGCAGCGCCTCGCCGCCTTCGAGCTCCAGGGATTCCGCCCACGAATCGATACGCCGCGAGTGCCCGGCCTCGTAATTCTGCAGCACCGCCCGCTTGTAGGCCTCGAGCGCGAGCGCGAGCACGGCCGCCCCGGTGTGCTGCTTGCGGCGGATCTCGGCGCTGCGCGAATAGACGCTGTACGAGCCCCGCGGGTCCAGCACCCGCCGGTCCTTGACCATGCCGCCCTCGGGAAATACGACGATCTTCCGACCCCTCAGAATCTCCTCGGCGAGAAAGGACAGCAGGCCGGGAAGATTGTCGGGCACGGCGCCCACGCGCTGCAGGTAGTTCGAAAACGGATCGCCTTCGACGAAGAACTCGCTGGCGGCTATGGAGCGGCAGTAGTGCCCGGTCTCCATGTATATCAGGTACTGGGGGATGAAGGTTTCGAAGCGGGCGAAATGATTGAACAGAAATATGTCGCCATCGGCGATCTGGGCATCGCGGTGGTGCAGCTTGAGATTCACCGCCAGGACCTTTCTCAGCAAAGTGAACAACCGCGAGGTCCACTCGTAGGTGGCCGTGCTGATTGCATACTCCGCTCTGCTGTCGCTCACTGCTGCAACTCAACCGGCGCGCATTCGTCTTCCATAGCAGACATAGTAGGTAACCGCGAGAGAGCTGAACCAGAGGCCCGCGAGGATACCGATGACACCGTCGTAGTCACCGATCATGAACGACCCTGAAGCCTCGAGATTGGGATAAGTCGTCTGGCGAAGCATCTTGACCACCATGACCCAGCCCGCGTGAATCCCGATGCACTCGGCGATGCGACCCGTGCGGTAACGTACGAGACCGAGAAGCAACCCCCCAGCGACCAGAGCGAACAGCGAGTCGAAAAAGGCCGGGTCGCGAAAGCCGTGCAGAGACGTGAACAGCACCGCGGTGCCGCTGAGCCATCCCACCTCTTCGGCCGGAACGTTGATATCGGCACTGATGAAGTGCATGGCTCCGTACACCATGGAAATAAAGACGATGGCAAACGCGCTGTTGCTCACATGAGTGATGCTGGTCTGCAAAGCACCGCGGAACCAGGTCTCCTCGATGAAACCCACCATAAGACCGGCAAAGGCGCTCTGCAGCACCACGGCGGTGACCAGAGGCGGCGTCAGCTCGATGCCCGGGCGCACGACGCGGATTTCGAGAGCGAGCAGCACCAGCACCACGAGCGCCATGCTGGCAATGCCGATGACGGCGCCGAGCACGAGCCCGCGGGAAAAGCTCCTGCCCGTGCGTCCCGGGCCATAACCCCAGGCGGAGCGGGTGTTGATGCCGAAGCCCGAGAGCAGGGGCCACAGGCCGAGCAGCGCGTAGAGCTTCAGAAGACGCATCACCATCTGATCGAAAGGCATGTCGCGAAGCCCCAGCGCCTCGAGGCCGAGGAACACCGGATAGGCGGTCAGCGCCGTGAGGACCAAGGTCGCGAGGGCGTAGATCAGGAACGGTGCGAGAACCATGGCTTCAGTCTAGACGACGGCCTCCCTTGCACCGTGCACCGCCGCCGCGACGCAGTGCCCGGTTTCCGAAACGGGATTTAACCGCATCGACCACTGAATCGATCCTGCGCTGCTGCTCGCGGTTCGCCTCGCCGAAGAGATCCCCCTGCTCGAGGGTCTCGCCGGTGATGCCGCCCACCCCCATGCCGAGCAGCCGCACGGGCCGCGGCTCATCCCCGAGCTCGGCGTGCAGCAGTCGCGAGGCGCTCGTGCAGAGCTCCCGCGTGAGACTCGTGGGCGCCTCGAGGCTCTCCGAGCGCGTGACGGTGTGAAAGTCCGCATAGCGAACCTTGATGAAAACGCTCTTCGCACGCAGGCGGTGGCGACGCAGCCGCGTGGCCACCTGCTCGCCGAGCTCGAGGAGCCACGATCGCAGGACCTCGGGCTCTTCGATGTCGCTGGCGAAAGTGGTCTCGTGGCTGATGGACTTGGCATCTCTGTCGGGAACCACCGGGCGATCGTCGATGCCGCACGCGAGCCTCCTCAGATGAGCCGCCGAACGCCCGAGGCGGTCGTCGAGCAGTTGCTCGGGGATGGTGCGCAGGTCGCCGATGCTGTGCACGCCAATCTCCGCGAGCCGGCGGCTCGCTACCCGGCCCACCCCCCAGAGCCTCGAGACCGGCAGAGGAGCGAGAAATGTCTCGATGGCGTCGGCGGGCACGACCACCAGACCATCGGGCTTTTCCAGATCGCTCGCGAGCTTGGCGAGGAACTTGTTCGGCGCGACCCCCACCGAGGCCACCAGGCCAAGCTCGCCGCGAATTTCGTCCTTGATGCGCCTCGCGATGCTCTGCGCGTCGCCGAAAAGACGCACGCTCGAAGCGACATCGAGAAACGCCTCGTCGAGCGACAACGGCTCCACCAACGGCGTGTAACGGGAGAAGATTTCGCGAATTGCGCGCGACACCCCGGCATACCGATCCATGCGCGAGCGGATAAACACCGCGTGGGGACACAGGCGCTTCGCCTGAGCCGCCGGCATGGCGCTGTGCACCCCGTAGCGCCTGGCCGCGTAGTTGGCGGCGGCGACCACGCCGCGCCCCTCGGGCGTGCCGCCTACCACCACCGGTTTACCCACGAGCTCGGGGTTGTCGAGCTCTTCGACCGAGGCGTAGAAGGCGTCCATGTCGACGTGCAGGATCATGGCGCGACGGGAGCAGACGATTTCCGCTGGCAATTTTAAGGGCGTCGCTATAATAGCCGTTCGCATCGCCCGCGGAGAACCGACCCATGGACAGCGCCGTCGCACAACGCTTCGTCAACGAGCTCTGGGACGCGTCCATCGTTCCCGAGCTGATGGAGTACATCAGGATTCCCAACAAGTCGCCGGCCTTCGACGCCGACTGGCAGCGCCACGGCCACATGGAGGACGCCGTCTCGCTCATCGAGCTCTGGTGTCGGACCCACGCGCTCGCGGACATGCACATCGAGGTCGTGCGCCTCGAAGGGCGCACACCGCTCCTGTTCATGGAGATCCCCGGGCACGGCAGCGGCGATGACGAGGCCTGCGTGCTGCTCTACGGGCACCTGGACAAGCAGCCGGAGATGCACGGCTGGCGCGCAGGACTCGGGCCCTGGACGCCGGTCATGGAGGGCGAGCGCCTGTTCGGGCGCGGCGGCGCCGACGACGGCTACGCCGCGTTCGCGAGCCTGGCGGCAATCCGCGCGCTGGCCGAGCAGGGTCTCGCCCATGCGCGCTGCGTGATCCTCATCGAGGCGTGCGAGGAGAGCGGCAGCTACGACCTGCCCTTCTACATCGACGCCCTCGCCGAGCGCATCGGCAAGCCGAACCTGGTCATCTGCCTCGACTCCGGCGCCGGCAACTACGATCAGCTCTGGTGCACGACGTCGCTGCGGGGGCTGACCTCGGGCGATCTCAGCGTCGAGGTCCTGAGCGAGGGCGTGCATTCCGGCGATGCCGGCGGCATCGTGCCCTCCTCGTTTCGCATCCTGCGCGCGCTTCTCGCGCGCCTCGAGGATGCCGCCAGTGGCCGCATCCTCCCGGAGAGCTTCCACGTCTACATCCCCGAGGAGCGACGCCTTCAGGCGGCGCACGCGGCCGAGGTCCTCGGCCCCGGTCTGTTCGAGCGATTTCCTTTTCTCGATGGCGTCGGGCCGGTGGGCGGCGGGGGTGGCGAGATGGTGCTCGAGCGCACCTGGCGCCCGGCGCTCGAGATCACCGGCGCGGCGGGCCTTCCCGCCCTCGAGGACGCGGGCAACGTGGCGCGGCCGCTGACGGCCGTGCGTGTCTCACTGCGGCTGCCGCCCACCTGCGACGCAGCGCGCGCCAGTGATGAGCTCAAGAAGCTGCTGGAAACCGATCCCCCCTACGGCGCGCGCGTGCGCTTCCGTGCCGAGATGGCGGGCGACGGCTGGAACGCGCCGCCGACGAGCGCGTGGCTCGAGGCGTCGGTGAACGCGGCCTCGCGCGCGCACTTCGGCCGCGATGCCGTGTACATGGGCGAAGGCGGCACCATTCCCTTCATGGGCATGCTGGGCGAGAAGTTCCCCGAGTCCCAGTTCCTCATCACCGGCGTGCTCGGGCCCGGCTCCAACGCCCACGGGCCGAACGAGTTTCTCGACATCCCCACCGGCAAGAAGCTGACCTGCTGCGTCGCCCAGGTGCTGCACGACCACTGGGTGCACGCCGGCAAAAGCTGAGCGGCGCACCCGGGTGCGCGCGGCTCAGCCGGATCGATCGATGCGCGTGTGCCAGGGGCCTTTGATGGCGAAGGTCAGTCCCGGTTGCTGCAGATTGACGAACAACGTGCCGCCGTCGGGCGAGAAGGTGGCGCCGGCGAACTCGGCGTCGCGTCGCGGATTGGCGGCGAGCCGGTACATGCCTCCGGATGCGGTGACGCCGACGATATGCTGGGCAACGTCGTTGTTCTCACAGACGAGCAGGTCGCCGAAAGGCGCGAGGGTCAGGTTGTCGCCGTTTCGCAGCCACTCCGGGTTGCGCGGCTCGAGGGCGAGCTCCAGGGTGCCGGGATGGCGGCGCTCCCCGGCGCCGCCTTCGTCGCCGGCCGGTCGGTAGCACCACAGCTGTCCCAGAGCCTCGGGACCGCCGGCGGTGCTGACGATCCAGATACGGGTCTCGCCGCTTTGCGCATCCACCTCCACGGTCATGCCCTCGTTGTTCACGAACGTGGCCGCCCCCTTGGTGCGACCCTGGTGGCGCAGATCGTCGTTGGGCGAGGCCACCTCATGGAGATCCACCCAGGCGACGGCGTGGCGCTCGCCGACGGCGAAGGTATTCGCCATGCCACGACGATTGGCCGTGCTCACCCCCGGCAGGTCGCGGATCACCAGCGCCTGCAGACGGCCGCCCGCGGCCAGGCGCTGGCGCTCGGCGGGCAGAAAGCGATACAGCAGACCGTCGCCCCGATCCTCGGTCTGATAGGCGGCGCCGGTGCGTGCATCCACGGCCACGGCCTCGTGAAAGAAGCGGCCCATGGCCTCCAGGGGCCGCGGCTCGACCAGGGATCGCGCCGATGCCGGAACTTCGAAGTTGTAGCCGTGGTCGCGCACGGCCCCGTGCTCTCCGGCGCGGATGACGATCTCCTCGCAGGAGATCCAGCTGCCCCAGGGGGTGACACCGCCGGAGCAGTTGCGCAGCGTACCGGCGAGGGTCAGGTACTGTCCCTCGACCCGTCCGCTGGCGGTGTCGACGACGACGTTGGTGACCGCGCCGCGACCGGCGCCGGTGTCGTAGATGCGCGCGAGCTCGGAGTCACGCAAGGAACGCTCCATGGATCGGAACGCGGTTTGCTCAGAGAAGGGGTGCAGCTCGTGGTTGCGCACGAGCACGGTGCGTCCCGCCTCGCCTGGGAAGGCGTGCATGCCGTCGGCGAGGCCGGGGACGCTGAAACCGTCGTGCATGGCGTCGCCGACCCGGGAGAGCACCCGGTATTCGAATCCGGCGGGCAGGTCGAGGATGCCATGGGGATCGGTGACCAGCGCTCCGAAGCCCGGCACCGGCGCAGGCCCGGCCATCTCCGCGGCGGCCAGGCGCGCGGCCAGGGGCGATACCGCCAGGGCGCCGAGCCCGGCGAGGAATCCTCTACGCGAATGATCGGTCACCGACCGATCATAGCCGCTCGAGGGCCCGACGCGACAGCGTGTGCGGTGGGACCTGCCGGAGGCAAATCGGTATCATTGCGAGTTTTCAGGCCGCCGGGCGGCGGCAGGGATTACCAGCGAGACGCGACATTGAACATACGCAAAGTCGTCCTGGCCTACTCGGGTGGCCTGGACACATCCATCATTCTCAAGTGGCTTCAGGACGAGTACGCCTGCCAGGTGGTCACCTTCACCGCCGATCTTGGTCAGGGTGAGGAGCTCGAGCCGGCGCGACGCAAGGCCGAGGGCATGGGAGCCGTCGAGGTCTACGTCGAGGACCTGAAAGAGGAGTTCGCGCGGGACTTCGTATTCCCCATGTTCCGCGCCAACGCCGTCTACGAGGGCGAGTACCTGCTCGGCACTTCCATCGCGCGGCCGTTGATTGCCAAGCGACTGGTGGAGATCGCCGAGGAGACCGGCGCCGACGCCATCGCCCACGGCGCCACCGGCAAGGGCAACGACCAGGTACGCTTCGAGCTCGGTGCCTACGCACTCAAGCCCGACATCACCATCGTCGCGCCGTGGCGTGAATGGAACCTGAACTCCCGGGAGCGCCTGCTCACCTATGCCGCCGAGCACGGCATTCCCATCGAGCGCAAAAGCGGCAACGAGTCGCCCTACTCCATCGATGCCAACCTGATGCATCGGTCCTACGAGGGCAACGAGCTCGAGGATCCCTGGATGGAGCCCGCGGAGAGCATGTGGGAGCTGACGCGCTCGCCGGAGGATGCGCCCGACGTGCCGCACGTTCTGCGCCTGCGCTTCGAGCACGGCGACATCGTTGCCATCGACGATCAGGCAATGACGCCCGCGCAGACCATCGCCGAGCTCAATCGCCTCGGCGGCGAGCACGGTGTCGGGCGTCTCGATATCGTCGAGAATCGCTATGTCGGCATGAAGGCGCGCGGCTGCTACGAGACCCCCGGCGGCACCATCATGCTCAAGGCCCACCGCGCCATGGAGTCGTTGACCCTGGACCGCGAGACCGCGCACATGAAAGACGACCTCATGCCGCGCTACGCCAAGCTCATCTACCAGGGTTACTGGTGGAGCCCGGAGCGGCGCATGCTGCAGACGCTCATCGACGCCTCACAGGAGCCGGTCAACGGCGAGGTTCGGCTCAAGCTGTTCAAGGGCAATGTCATCGTGACCGGACGCCGCTCTGAGACCGACAGCCTCTACGATCCGGCTACGGTCACATTCGAAGACGATCGCGGCGCCTACGATCAAAGGGACGCCGCCGGCTTCATTCGCCTGAATGCGCTTCGCATGCGCATCGCGGCCCGCAAGGGCCGCTAGCCCGTGGCGGCGGGCTCGACCAAGGTCATCGTCGCCGCGCTCATCGGCAACGGCCTCATCGCCGTTACCAAATTCGCGGCTGCGGCGTACACGGGCAGCTCCGCCATGCTCTCGGAGGGCGTGCACTCGGTGGTCGACACGGGCAACCAGGTGCTGCTGCTTTTCGGACTAAAGCAATCGAGGAAGCCGGCGGACGAGGACTTTCCTTTCGGTCACGGTAAGGAGATCTATTTCTGGAGCTTCGTCGTCGCTATTCTCATCTTCGCCGTCGGTGCGGGCATCTCGCTCTACGAGGGCATCGCGAGAATTCTCTCACCGCATCCGGTGGAGAACGCTTTCGTCAACTACATCGTGCTCGGATTGGCGATGATCTTCGAAGGCGGCGCCTGGTACTTCGCCTTCAAGGAGTTCGGCCGCGTGAAGGGCGCACGCGGCTACATCGAAGCGGTGCAGACGGGCAAGGATCCGACCTTCTTCGTCGTGCTCTTCGAGGACTCGGCGGCGATGCTCGGCCTCATGGTTGCCTTCCTGGGCGTGTGGCTGGGCGAGGTGACCGGCAACCCGATCTTCGACGGCATCGCCTCGACCATCATCGGTCTCATACTCGGCGCCACCGCCGCCTGGCTCGCCTACGAGACCAAGAGTCTTCTCATCGGTGAGCGCGCCAATCGCCACGTCGTCGACGGCATCCGGCGCATCGCCAGAACCCAGCCGACGGTGCGACACGTCAACGAAGTGCTCACCATGCACATGGGACCCGATTTCATCCTCGCCAACATCAGCATCGAATTCGCCGATAACATGCGCGCGGACGACGTCGAGGATACCGTGGCGCACATCGATCGGCAGATAAAGAGCACCTTTCCCAGCGTCAAGCGCGTCTTCATCGAGGCCGAGTCGCGAAGGGGCTGGCGGCCGCGACCCTGATGCCGGGGGACGGCACGCGCAGCGGCTCGGGCACTTACAGCTACATTACAATCGTTGCCGGAACGCTTCGGAGGCTCCCGCGCCACGCTAGAATGCACCTCAGAACGGGGTGCCAAGCATGAATCCACGAGTCCGACCAGGGGCGCTCGCGAAGACGACCCGCCCCACGCTTGCATCGGTGCTCGCGCGCGAGCAGCTGTTCGCCGTGCTCGACGAGCGCCAGCATGCCTCGGTCCTCTGGGTTTGGGGACCACCCGGCTCGGGCAAGACGACCCTGGTGGCGAGCTACCTCGAGAGCCGTAAGCTCGACTCCCACTGGTATCAGCTCGACAGCGGCGATTCGGACGTCGCAACCTTCTTCTACTACATGGGTCTGGCGGTCAAAGGCGAGCCTGGACGCAGCGAAGAGTCGCTGCCCCTGTACACCACCGAATACCGCGGCGATCTGGACGCCTTCTCGCGAAACTATTTTCAAGCCTTGTACGCGCCGTTGGATGCGCCGTTCGCGCTGGTCCTCGATAACTTTCAGGAGGTCTCGCCGCAATCGGCATTCCACCCGGCGATTCTGGCCGCTGTCTCCGAGCTCCCCCGGCACGGATGCATCATCGTCATCAGCCGCTCCGAGCCGCCGGCGAGCATGGTGCGCCTGCGGGCGAATCAGGCCATGCAGATACTCGGTTGGAACGATCTGCGCCTGACGCGCACAGAATCCGACGCCATCGTCAGCCTGTGGCGCCCGGATGCCGACGAGCACGGTCTCGCCCGCATCTACGAGAAGACGCAGGGATGGGCCGCGGGTCTCATTCTGATGCTCGATCAGGCCACGTCCGCCGGCACGACGGCCCCGGTGCCGGCGGCGACATCCCCGCAGCTCATATTCGACTACCTGGCGGGAGAGGTTTTCCAGACCTTCGATGACGCCACGCGGCATCTGCTGCTGACGACGGCCTTCCTGCCCGAAGTCATCGAATCCATGGCCATCGAGCTCAGCGGCGATCCCGGCGCCGGAGACATTCTCGCCAGGCTGCACCGGGGCAACTACTACGTGTCCATGAAATCCGGCTCGGCGGGCCCCGTCTACGCCTTCCATCCCCTTTTGCAGGAATTTCTCATCACGCGCGTCAATGAGACTTTCCCCGAGTCGGAACGCAAGCTCCTGCGTCGCCGCTCGGCGGCGCTGCTGGAATCGCAGGGCCTGATCGGTGATGCGGTGGCGATACTGAACCTCGATCAGGACTGGACCGAATCCAAGCGTATCGTGCTCGAGCACGCCGCCGAGATGCTCGAGCACGGGCGCACGGAAACGCTGGAGAACTGGATCGACGAATTTGCCGAGACGATTCTCGACCCGGATCCGTGGCTGCTGTACTGGCGCGCGGCGTGCCGCTTTCTGACCTCGCAGCGCGAAAGCCGCCTGCTGTACGAAGAGGCGTACGCGCTGTTCCTGAGTCAGGATCCGGTGGACCGGGAGGGGCTGCTGCTCGCCTGCGCCGGCGCGATGAACTCCATTCTCCACGAGCTCGACGATTTCTCGCTGCTCGATCGCTGGATCGAGGACTGCCTCGGGCTGCTCGAGAGCACCCCTTGGGAGTCCACAAAGGACGGACCCACGCAGGCCGAGGTGCGCGCGGCGGTCAGCCTGTTCATCTCCCTGGTGCTGCGCAAACCGTACCACCCGGAAATAAAGCAATGGTCCGAGCGGGCCAGAAAGCTGTCCGGGGCGCCGAGCGAGACCTTCTCACGCATGTCGGCACAGCTGCTCGTCGCCATCAATCTCAACTACACCGGGCAGTTCAGCGAGGCGCGGGCGCTCAACGACGAGATGCGGGCGATGTGCGATTCGCCCGACGTGCCGCCGTTCGCGCTGACGATCCTGAAAGACATCGAAGCGCTGCACTACATGCTGACGGGGGATCGCGACGCATGCCTCGAGGCCGTGCGCGAGGGCATCGAAATCGCCGAATCGAGCGGTATCGAGGCCTGGACGACGCACCTGCTGTCGAACGGCATCGGCGGCGCGCTCGGTGCCGGCGACCTGGACACGGCCGAGGAGCTGATTGCCAAGATGCGCGAGGGCTCGCGCGACATACGCCGCATGGACCTCTGCAATTTGCACTATTACACGGCATGGCTCGCGACGCTTCGCGAGGATTACGTCGGCGCCCATCGCGAGCTCAAGGTGGCGCTGCGGCTGGCGACGGAGACCGGATGCCCGTTCTACGTGATGCTCTGCCGCATTGCCCTGTCCCAGGTGCTCGCCGCGCTCGGTGACGAGCGGCGTGCCGGCGCGCAGCTGAGGCGCGTCCACGAGGGCGCGCGCGATATCAGCAATCCGCTGTTCGAATTCATGTCGCTGCTGGTCTACGCCTACCTCGCCCTGGGGGTTGGCCGGGAGCGCTCGGGCTTGAACGCCCTGCGTTACGCAATGGGCGTTGGGCGAGAGCACGGCTTCGTGCATTTTCTCTGGTGGCAGCCGACGATGATGGCGACGCTGTGCGCGCGCGCCCTCGAGGCCGGCATCGAGGTCGAGTACGTCAAGGACCTCATCCGCCAGAGAAACCTGGTGCCCGAGCAGCCGCCGCTGCAAATCGAGGCATGGCCGTGGCCGTTCCGGATTCGCGCCTTCGGCCGATTCGAGATCCTGAGAGACGGTAAGCCTGCAGGTTTTTTCTCGAAGCTTCAGGGAAAACCCCTGGAGCTGCTCAAAGCGCTGGTGGGATTCGGCGGCGAGGACATCCCGGAGGAGAGGGTTGCCGAATCCATCTGGCCGCGCATCGACGCCGACTACGCGCAGCGATCCTTGACCACCACCCTGCACCGGCTGCGCAAAAGCCTCGGCCTCGACCAGGCGGTGGCGCTTCGCAACGGCAGGCTCGCTCTGGATCCCAGCATCTGCTGGCTGGATCTGCGCGCGTTCGAGGAGGTGACCACGCGCATCGACAGCCGGCTCAAGAGCGATTTGTCCTCGGTGCCCCTGGAATGCGTCAACGCCCTGCGTGAGCGCCTGTTCGACCTCTACCGGGGCCCCTTCATGGCCAGCGAGGGCGACGATCTGCGCTACGTCGGACTGCGCGAGCGGCTGCGCACCAAGTTCGAGCGCTGCGTGGGCGAGCTCGCGCGCTATTTCGAGACTGCCGACGATTGGGATGATGCCATCGCATGCTACACGCGCAGCCTGGAAGCCGATGAGCTGGCCGAAGCTTTTTACCGCAGACTGATGCTGTGTTACCGCCATCAGGGCCGTCAGGCCGAGGCGGTGGACGTGTACAACACCTGCAAGCGCGTTCTCAACGCCGAGCTGGCTGTCGAGCCGTCACCGGAGACCCGGGCCATCTACGAGCGCGTGCTCGCGGATCTGTAAAGGCAGCTGTTAGCCCCCCGTCAGCTCGCCGAAAGCCCCTCCGGGCTAGCCTGACCCACAGTGAATCTCACAGCCAGCCGGTGCCTGCCGGCAAGGGGGAGGCGCTATGACCACGACCAC
>JABAHR010005993.1_pt2 | contig 50969 bp, 42 predicted proteins | sample 7062101 | NCBI WGS metagenome assembly JABAHR01 (sample SAMN14534553, study PRJNA622989) | marine sediment metagenome | biome: marine biome [ENVO:00000428]; feature: marine pelagic biome [ENVO:01000023]; material: deep marine sediment [ENVO:00002113] | place: India: Gulf of Kutch | collected...
CAGGATGCAGTTCTCGCCGCCCTCCTCGTAATTCAGCACCACCTGCACGGCGATCCGGGCGCCACCGGGCCAGCGCGGGTCGGGAGGATGGGCGCCGTAGCCGGCCAGGTCGCGGGGATAGGGCTGTCGGGACATGTTCCTCCGCCTGTATTCGCAGTTTGCCGCTCCGCTGCGAAGCCACGAATTGATATACTCGCTCGAGCGGTTTAGAACCGTAACGATAGTCCAAGGCCGGCCGTGGCGACAAGGTGGCCGGCACTGCCGGAGAGCCTGCCAATGACCGGATGCCTGACCACCCACGTGCTGGACACCGCCAATGGCCGTCCCGGCGCCGGCCTGCGCGTGGAACTCTATCGCGATGGCCAGCGGCTGGCGGCCAGCATGACCGGCGAAGACGGCCGCTGCCCGGAGGCGCTGCTGGAGGGAGCAGCCATGCGCGCCGGAGAGTACGAACTGGTGTTTCACGCCGGAGCTTATTTCGCGGACCGGGGTCATCAGGCCGAGCAACCGGCGTTTCTCGATCGGGTGATCGTGCGGTTCGGCATCGCCGATCCCGGGCAGCACTATCACGTGCCCCTGCTGCTGTCGCCATACGGGTACAGCACCTACCGCGGCAGTTAGGATCGGGCGGCGACGATGCACGACCGGATCCGCTTCCTGCATGGCGACCAGGTCGTCGAAGTCGGCGACTGCCGGCCGACCGACACCGTGCTCGACTACCTGCGCCTGCGTTGCGGCCTGACCGGCACCAAGGAGGGATGCGCCGAGGGCGACTGCGGGGCCTGCACGGTGGCGGTGGGAGAATTGCACGACGGCTCCGTGCGCTACCGCAGCTTCAATTCCTGCATCCAGTTCCTGCCCACCCTGGACGGCAAGCAGCTGATCACCGTCGAGGATCTGGCACGGAATGGCGCTTTGCACCCGGTACAGCAGGCCATGGTGGACCTGCATGGTTCCCAGTGCGGGTTCTGCACGCCGGGCTTCGTGATGTCGCTGTTCACCCTGTTCCAGGACCGCCTTGATCAGGCACCCACGCGCGCCGAGATCGATCGCGGGCTGGCCGGCAACCTGTGCCGCTGCACGGGCTATGCACCCATCATCCGGGCTGCGCGCGCCAGCCTGGTGCCGGGCCGCCGGGACCGGTTCAGCGATGCCGTGGCCGCCACCGCCGAGCGCCTGGCCGCACTCCAGCCCCCGGACTGCCTGCGCCTCGAGCACGAGGATCGGCTGTTCCTGGCACCGCTGTCGCTGGACGAACTGTGTGCCCTGCTGCGGCAGCATCCCGATGCGGTGCTGGTCGCCGGCGCCACCGACGTCGGCTTGTGGGTCACCAAGGACCTGCGCGAAATCGACCCCGTGATCTACACCGGCCGGGTGCGGGAATTGCTGGAGCTGGGCATCGACGCGGATTCCGGCTGGCTCGCGATCGGCGCCGCGGTGAACTACACCGACGCCTGGCCACTGCTGGCCGAGTGGTATCCCGCGTTCGGTCCCCTGCTGGAGCGCCTGGGCGCCGACCCGGTGCGCAATGCCGGCACCGTCGGCGGCAATATCGCCAACGGCTCGCCCATTGGCGACATGGCGCCGGGACTGATCGCGCTGGGCGCCCGGCTGGAACTGCGCAGCGCCGATGGCGCGCGCCACATCGACCTGGAGGATTTCTTCATCGATTACGGTCGCCAGGACCTGCGCGCGGGCGAATGCGTGGCCCGCATCCTGGTGCCGCCGCCCCCCGAGGGGCTGTGCTTCGACATCTACAAGCTCTCCAAGCGGTTCGAGCAGGATATCTCGGCGGTATGCGCGGCCTTCGCGCTGACCCTCGAGGCGGACCGTGTCGCCACGGCGCGGGTATGCTTCGGGGGCATGGCCGGCACCCCCCGGCGGGCCACCCGGTGCGAGGCGGCCCTGACCGGCCAAGCATGGGACGAGTCCACGCTCGCTCAGGCGATGGCGGCGCTGCGCGCGGATTTTTCACCCATCAGCGACATGCGCGCCAGCGCCGGCTACCGCGGGCTGGCCAGCGTCAACCTGCTGCGGCGCTTCTACCTGGCCACCACCGATGCGCCCTTCCCGGTGCGGCTGAGCTCCCCGCATGAACCGCTCTGACCGGCAGGCCAACCCGTCCGGGGTGGTACACCACCCCGTCCCGCACGACAGCGCGCACAAGCACGTCGCCGGCACCGCCCACTACGTCGATGACCTGCCCGAGCCGGACCGGCTGCTGCACGCCTACGTGGGCGTCAGCGAATTCGCGCACGGCCGGATCACGGAGCTCGACCTGCATGCGGTGCAGTCGGCGCCGGGCGTGGTGGCCGTCATCACCGCCGCGGATATTCCCGGCAGCAACGAGATCAGCCCCATTCATGCCGATGACGAACGTGCCCTGTGCGACGGGCTGGTGGAATTCGCGGGCCAGCCGCTGTTCGCGGTGGCAGCCCACAGCCGCGACCAGGCCCGCCGCGCGGCGCGCCTGGCCCGGATCCGCCACGAACCGCTGCCCGCGACCCTCGAGCTGCAGGAAGCGCTGGAGCAGGAACAGTATGTCCTGCCGCCGCACCACATGCGGCGCGGCGAGCCGGAGACGGCCCTGCAGCGAGCGACGCATCGGCTGCAGGGCGAAGTCCACACCGGTGGCCAGGACCATCTCTATCTCGAGGGCCAGGTGTGCATGGCCATCCCGCAGGAAGACGGCGACATGCTGCTCAATATCTCCTCGCAGCACCCGACCGAGATCCAGCAGACCATCGCGCGCGCCCTGGGCGTGGACGACAACGCGATCACGGTGGAGGTGCGACGCATGGGGGGCGCATTCGGCGGCAAGGAGACCCAGGCGGCCCAGTGGGCGGTCATCGCCGCGGTGCTCGCGCGCCACACCGGTCGCCCCGTCAAACTTCGCCTCGATCGCGACGACGACATGCGCTCCACCGGCAAACGACACGATTTCCTGATCCGCTACGATGTCGGGTTCGACGACGACGGGCGCATCGAGGCGCTCGCGGTCACCCACGCCGCGCGCTGCGGCATGTCGGCCGACCTGTCCGGCGCCATCTGCGACCGCGCCATGTTCCACGCCGACAACGCCTACTACCTGCCGCACGTGCAGATCGACTCCTATCGCTGCAAGACCCACACCGTGTCCAACACCGCGTTCCGAGGCTTTGGCGGCCCGCAGGGCATGCTCGGCATGGAGCGCGTGATCGACGAGATCGCCCACTACCTGGGCAAGGACCCGCTGGAGGTCCGGCGGCTCAATTTTTACGGCGGCGAGGGGCGCGATCTCACTCCCTACCACATGCAGGTGGAAGACAACATTATTCAGGCGCTGGTCGAGGAGCTGGCGGCATCTTCCGGTTACCCGGAGCGCCGCCGGGAGATCGACGCCTTCAACCGCGACAGCCCCGTCATCCGGCGCGGCATCGCGCTGACGCCGGTCAAGTTCGGCATCTCCTTCACGACCACCCACCTCAACCAGGCAGGTGCACTGGTACACATTTACCGCGATGGCAGCATCCACCTCAACCACGGCGGCACCGAGATGGGCCAGGGGCTGATGACCAAGGTGGCCCAGGTGGTGGCCGATGAACTGATGGTCGACCTGCGCCGCGTCAAGGTGACCGCCACCCACACCGGCAAGGTCCCCAACACCTCCGCCACCGCGGCATCCTCGGGTTCGGACATGAACGGCATGGCGGCCCTCGCGGCGGCCCGCACCCTGCGCGAGCGGCTGACGGCATTCGCCGCCGAAAGCCGCGGGCTCGCACCGGAAGCGGTGGAATTCCGGCACCACGAGGTGCGCATCGGCGAGGAAACCCTGCGTTTCGAGCAGCTCGTCGAGCAGGCCTGGGCCGGCCGGGTCTCGCTCTCGGCGACGGGGTTCTACCGCACCCCGCGCATCCACTATGACCGGGACCGCGCGCGCGGCAGGCCGTTCCTGTACTTCGCATATGGCGCAGCGGTCTCCGAGGTCGAAGTCGACACCCTCACCGGCGAGCACCGACTGCGACGGGTGGACATCCTGCACGACACCGGGCGTTCGCTGAACCCGGCCATCGACCTCGGCCAGATCGAAGGCGGCTTCGTGCAGGGGCTTGGCTGGCTCACCAGCGAGGAATTGTGGTGGGACGATGCCGGACGGCTCCGCACCCATGCGCCATCCACCTACAAGATTCCGACCATCGGCGATCTCCCGGAGGCCTTCCACGTGAACATCTGGGCGCGGGGCGACAACGACCAGGGCACCATCCACCGTTCCAAGGCCGTGGGCGAGCCGCCGCTCATGCTGGCCCTGTCGGTGCACAGCGCGCTGACGCAAGCCCTGGCCGGCACCCTCGGCGGCCAGCGGCTGCCCGGGCTCGACGCACCGGCGACGCCCGAGCGCATCCTGCGGTGCCTGCAGTCGGCGCCCTGACTGCCGGCATGTGGTTTGCGCAACTCAAGCACTGGTTGGAAAACCAGCGCTGCGCCATGGTGACCATCGCCTCGATCGCCGGCTCGGCGCCACGCGCCCTGGGCACCCACATGCTGGTAAACCCCCGCGACACCCACGGCAGCATCGGGGGCGGCAACCTCGAGTACGAGGCGATCGCCGAGTGCCGACGCCTGCTGCAGAGCACCGCGGGCGACTCGGCCCGGACCGCACTGTACGGTTTGGGGCCGGAACTGAACCAGTGTTGCGGGGGCGCGGTGACCCTGCTCTACGAGGTCTTTCAGCCCGGCCCGAGGACCTGGCTGGAGCCACCGTTCCCGGGCCGCCTGCTGACGGCCATCGACCGCTCGGCGCCCGCGCGTTGGCGCCTCGACGCACCCGCCGCGCACGAGACGCCGCTGCCTGCGGGGCTGGCATCTCTGCTGGACGCCCCGACGCCCGAGGCCGCCTCGGTCCTCATCGAGCACGCAGATGAACGGTTCCTGCTGGAGACACTGGAGGGCGGCGAACTGCCCGTGTACCTGTTCGGTGCGGGTCATGTGGGCCGGGCCGTGGCGGCCACGCTGGCCCCGCTGCCGTTCCGGATCACCTGGATCGACAGCCGCCCGGACATGTTCCCCCGGCCCGCCATCCCGGGCGTGCAGGCGCTGGTCTCGGAACGGCCCGCCGGCGAAGTCGGGCGGGCGCCTCCCGGCAGCATCTATCTGGTCATGACGCACAGCCACGCGCTCGACGAGGACATCTGCCACCAGGCTTTGCAGCGCGACGATGCCGCCTGGATCGGCGTCATCGGCTCGGCGACCAAACGACGACGCTTCGTGCACCGCCTCGCCCAGCGCGGCATTGCGGCGGGCCGGCTGCAGGAACTGGTCTGCCCGATAGGGGATGCTGGCATCCGCGGAAAGCGCCCTGCTACCATTGCACTGGCGGTCGCAACACAGCTGATGCAGGACCTGGTGCCGGAGGCCTGGCGCTGATGGCTGCGCGACGGGCGCGACCTGGTACCACCGGCGACGGAAACCACAGATGAGCACCAAAGACTGGCTGCATGCCCTGCCGAAGGCCGAACTTCACATGCACATCGAGGGCAGCCTGGAGCCCGCGATGATGCTGGAACTGGCGCGGAGAAACCGGGTCAGCTTACCTTATCCCGACATTGATTCAATCATAAAAGCATATAACTTCAACTGCTTGCAGGATTTTCTTGATATTTATTATCAAGGCATGTCAGTGCTCCTCACTGACGAGGATTTTCACGATCTCACCTGGGCCTACCTGTTGCGCTGCCAGGCAGACAACGTGGTGCACACCGAGATTTTCTTCGACCCCCAGGGGCACACGGAGCGGGGGGTCGCCTTCGCCACCGTCATCGACGGCATCACCACCGCCCTGGACCGCGGCCGCACCGAACTCGGGATCAGCAGCCGGCTGATCATGTGCTTTCTGCGTCACCTCGACGAGGACAGCGCGTTCCGCACCCTGGAAGAAGCCCTGCCCTGGCGCGAGCGGATCGCTGGCGTCGGGCTCGACTCTTCCGAGCGGGGCCACCCGCCGGCCAAGTTTCAGCGGGTCTTCGCGGCGGCCGGCCGCGAGGGATTCCGCCGCGTCGCCCACGCCGGCGAGGAGGGGCCGCCGGAATACGTCCGCGAGGCGCTGGATCTGTTGCGCGTGGAGCGCATCGACCACGGCAATCGCGCCCTGGAAGACCCCGCGCTGGTCGCGCGCCTGGCGGAACTGGGCATCCCGCTCACCGTTTGCCCACAGTCCAACCTGCGCCTGGCCGTGATCGACGACATGCGGCACCACCCCATCCGCGACATGCTGCAGGCGGGGCTCCGGGCGACCGTCAACTCGGACGACCCGGCGTATTTTGGCGGCTACGTCAACGACAACTTCGACGCCCTGATCGACGCCATCGACCTGCAACGCGGGGAGCTCCTGCAGCTGGTAGTCAACAGCTTCGAGGCGTCCTTCCTGCCGGCGGCGGAAATCCGCGATCACGTGGCGCGCGTGCGGGCCGAGGCCTGATGGAGGCACATCTGCAGCTGTGGGGCAGCCTGTTGCTGCGCTGGCTCCATTTCATCGCCGGCGTGGCCTGGATCGGGGCCTCGTTCTATTTCAACTGGCTGGAAAACCACCTTCGCCGGAGCGAGCCTGCCGATGGCCAGACCGGCGACCTGTGGGCGGTCCATGGGGGCGGGTTCTACCACGTGCGGAAGTTCGCGGCGCCGCCCCACGGCCTGCCACCGGAATTGCACTGGTTCAAATGGGAAGCCTACACCACCTGGCTGAGCGGCATGGCGTTGCTGGTGATCGTTTATTACTGGAACGGCGCGACCCTGCTGCTGGACCCTTCGGTATCCGGTATCGGCCGCAGCCAGGCGATCGCGATCGGGCTGGGCACCATCGTGGTGAGCTGGTTCGTTTACGATATCGCCTGCCGCTCACCGCTGGGCCGCCACGAAGTCGCGCTGACGGTCGGCATGCTCGCGTGGTTCCTGGTGCTGGCCTGGCTCCTGGCACAGGCCCTGAGCGGCCGGGCCGCTTACGTCCACGTGGGGGCTGCGGCAGGCTCCATCATGGTGGCCAACGTGTTTCGCGTCATCATTCCCGCGCAGAGAATGCTGGTCCGGGCCGCAGCGGGCGGCCCCGCGCCCGACCCGAACATCGGCCCGCGCGCGTTGCAACGCTCCCGGCACAACAATTACTTCACCTTGCCGGTGCTGTTCCTGATGATCAGCAGCCACTACCCCGCAACCTACGGCCACGCCCACGCCTGGGCCGTGCTGGGATTGCTGGCGCTCGCCGGCCTCGCCATCCGGCATTACTTCAACATCCGCCATCGTCCGGGCGCACGGGCCTGGCCACTCATCCCCGCGGCGCTGCTGCTGTCGGCGGGTGTCTGGCTGAGCGCACCGCCCGCGCCGCGCCAGGCGACGGATGCAGCGAGCCTCGGCCAGGCCTATGCGGTGGTGGCGCGTCGCTGCGGGGCCTGCCATTCGGCGCGCCCCGCGCAGGACGGCTTCGAGCAAGCCCCCATGGGCATCGAACTGGACGACGAAGCCGCGCTGCTGCGGCATGCCGAGCGCGTTTACGGCGCCAGCGTGCTCACCCGCAGCATGCCGCCCGGCAACGTAAGCGGCATGACCGATGCCGAGCGTTCGCTGCTCGCCGCCTGGTACGCGACGACCCTCGCTCAACCCACCCGAAGGTGATTGTGCATGCACAGTGATCGACCCGATTCCCACGCCTTTTCCATGGCTGACGTCTCCGCCAAACCGGTCACCCGGCGGCGGGCGCTCGCCGTGGGACGCATCCACATCGGCGCCGAGGCCTTCGAGCGCCTGCGCGAGGGCCGCCTGCCCAAGGGCGATCCACTGGCGATGGCGGAGATCGTCGGCATGCAGGCGGCCAAGCGCACACCCAGCCTGCTGCCGCTGTGCCATCCGCTGCCCCTGAATCGGGTTACGATCCATTCCGTGCCGCAGGCGGAGACGCAGGCGATCGAGATCTACGCGTTGGCCGAGGCCGAGGCGCGCACGGGTGTGGAAATGGAGGCGCTGTGCGGCGTGTCCGTGGCGCTCATGGCGGTCTGGGACCTGCTCAAGCCGGTCAATCCCGCGCTCGAAGTCGGCGGCGTGAGGCTGCTGTACAAGGAGGGCGGCAAGCAGGGTCGGTGGGTGCACCCGGACGGAATGCCGCCCGCAGCCCAGGCCCTGCTCGATGCCGATTGACCAGAGTTTGCAGCGCTATGCGCCGCACCTGGCGCTGCCGCAAATCGGCGTGCGCGGGCAGCGTGCCATCGGGGAAGCCAGCGTCCTGCTGATCGGTCTGGGCGGCTTGGGCGGAGTCGCCGGACAGTACCTGGCCAGTTGCGGACTCGGTGAGCTGCTGCTGTGCGACCACGACCGGGTCGCCGAGAGCAACCTGTCCCGTCAACTGCTGTACAGCGCAGCGGATATCGGGCGGCCCAAGGTGGAGGCGGCAGAGGAAGCACTGGCGCGCATCAACCCCGGTCTCGAGACGCGGTTGCTGGCTCGCCGCATGGACCAGGCGTCCATCGCCCACCTCCTGCCCGACTGCGACCTGGTGATCGACGCGAGCGATAACTACGGCACGCGCCTGGCGGTGAACCGCGCGTGTCTCGAACACGGCACACCCTGGGTGATGGGCTCCTGCATCCGCATGGAGGGGCAGTTGAAGCTGTTCGCCGCGGACCGGCCGGCCGAGCCCTGTTATCGCTGCGTGTACGGCACGGCGCCCGAAACGCTCGAAGACTGCCCCGGAGCCGGAGTGTTCGCGCCGGTGGCTGGCGTGATCGGCGCGGCCATGGCCCACCTCGCCCTGCTCCGAATCGTCGGCCTCGAGACCAGTAGCGCACTGCACGTGCTGGATGCCGCCGCCTGGAGTTGGCGTGCCATCGCAACGACGCCGCGCGCCGATTGCCCGGACTGCGCTGACCGTCCGCGCACGCCACAAAACCCCTGACTCACTCGGTGGTCGCGACCTGCCGAATGTCCTCCAGTGCGTACCGCAAGGCATGCCACGCCAGCGTGGCGCATTTGACACGCGCCGGGTAGCGGCGCACGAGCTGCAGCGCCAGCAGGTCTTGGGGCACGCCGGGCGCCGGCTCGCCGGGCTCGGTCAGCATGCCGCGCACGGCGGCGAAGAGCCATCCCGCCCGCGTTACATCGAGGCCCACGACGTGCTCCGCCAGCATCGAGGCCGAGGCCAGCGACACGGCGCACCCGACCCCCGCGAACCGCGCATCGGAAATCACCCCCCGGGAGTCGACCTGCAGCTGCAGATGAACCCGGTCACCACACAAGGGGTTCTCGCCGCTGGCCTGGTGGGTGGCGTCCTCGAGTTCACCGTGGCGGCGGGGGAACTGGCTGTGATCGATCAGCGTATCCTGCCAGGACTGGGCCGAATCGAGCGCACTCATGAGGCCGCCAGGCCCTCGCTGTCGGCGGCCACGCAGTGCCGGCAATTCACCCAGCGGGCCTCGCCATCGCGATAGTGCTCCTTCTTCCAGATCGGAAGCCGGCGCTTCACTTCGTCAATGACGTAACGGCAGGCACGAAACGCCTCGTCGCGGTGGGCCGCCGCAGCCACCACGACCACCGCCACCTCGCCGAGGCCGAGCCGACCGGTCCGATGCACGCAGGCCACCCCGCTGAGACCGAAGCGATGGCGAGCCTCCGCCAGGATGCGCAAGCCCTCCGACACCGCCAGGGGTTCGTAGACCTCGTATTCCAGGCCGAGGACTTCGCGGCCCTCGTTGTGGTTGCGCACCCAGCCCTCGAACACCACGCACGCCCCGCAATGCGGGTCCTGCACCAGTGCGCGCAGCGCTCCTGCATCGATGGGTCCGTCAGTGATGCTGAAGCTCATCCGCCCGCCACCGGCGGAAAGAACAGCACCTCGTCGCCCTCTCCGACGCGGGCATCCCAATCCGCCATGCAATCATTCACCGCCACCAGTGCCGCGGGCTCGTGATCGAGCCCGGCATGCCGGGCCATCGCTTCATCGAACAGCGCGCGCAGATTCTTGGCATCGGTGTCCACCCACTCGTCGTCGATGCCCGTGGCTTCCCGGAAGCTGGCGAAATAGCGTACCCGAACCCGCATCATCCGCCCATCCGGAACATCTCGACCTTGGCGCGACCGGCACCGCCCCCGTTGCGAACCTCGCTGTAGCGATCGTTGCGCTGTTGCCACATTGCCACAATGTGGTCGCGCAGCTGCCGTTCATCTCCGCCGGCTCGCAGCAGGGGTCGCAGCTCGGTGCCGCGCGATGAGAACAGGCAACTGTAGAAAACCCCGTCGGCGGTGACGCGGGCCCGGGTGCAGGCGCCACAGAACGGCTCGGTGATGGAGCTGATGAAGCCAATCTCCCCTGCGCCATCCAGAAACTCGAAGCGACGGGCCGTCTCACCTGCGACCGGGCTCGGCACCGGGCGCAGCGGCCAGCGGCGGTGCACGCGCTGCAGCAGCTCCGCGCTCGGCACCACCTGCTCGCGGGACCAATGGTTGATATTGCCGACGTCCATGAACTCGATCAGGCGGACCGTATGCGGCGTACCGCGAAAATGATCGACGAGGTCCATCACCGTCGCTTCATTGACGCCCCGTTGCACCACCGTGTTGATCTTGAGCCCGCCAAACCCGGCCTGCTCCGCCGCCTCGATGCCTGCCAGCACGGCTTGCACGCTGCCCCGCCCGCCGGACATGGCCTGAAAGACCTGTTCATCCAGGCTGTCCAGGCTGACCGTAATGCGACCCAGGCCGGCACGCAGCAGCGGAGCCGCCAGGCGGGTCAGCAGCATGCCGTTGGTGGTCAGGGCCAGGTCTTCGACCGCCTCGATGGCCGCCAACCGCGCCACCAGGCCCGGCAAACCCGGCCGCAGCAGTGGCTCGCCGCCGGTCAAGCGGACCTTGCGCACGCCAAGGCCGGCGAACACCCTAACCAGCGCCTCGAGTTCATCGTCAGCGAGCAGTTGGCGCGCGGGCAGGAATACCCCCTGACCATTGAGGGAGTCCTCCGGCATGCAATAGGTGCAGCGCAGGTTGCAGCGATCCAGGACCGACAGCCGCAGGTCCCGCAGCGGGCGGGCATGAATGTCCCTGAGGGTTGGCACGTGTCTCGGTCCTCCGCCGATGACGCCTTCGCCGGGCTTTCGCCCGCGCACAGGAGAGCATTCTAGCGTCTTGCGCCGCAACATCCAGACCTGCCCGCAGTCGCCCGCGTGGAAATCGCCACATCGGAACCCGGCACCCGCGGCATTGCGGCGCATGACGAATCACCCATGACCCGACACCAACGACCCGGTTAGCATGACAAAAATCAGCACGGTTGTCCGACCATGACGAAACATCTTGTATACGTGGCCCTGGCCACCACCCTGCTGCTGTCCGCGAACGGCCACGCCCAGGGCACCGACAACTTCACCCCGGAGTGGGTGCAGCGTTCCAACGAGATCGCCTACCGGCTGCTGGAATCCCAGGCGCGTTTCACCCCCGAGTTTGCCAGCCAGATGGGTGTCGATGGGTTCGACGAGGAGGTATTCGACCTCGGCCCGAACCTGTACCAGCGCCAGATGGAAAATTACCGCGCGAACCTGGCAATGCTGGAGGGCCTGCTCGCTACCGAGGAAGACCCCCGGGTACGCCAGGACCTGCAGATCATGGCCAAGTCCGTGCGCGACCAGATGGAAGAGAGTACGGTCAACTACGAGCGCGTGGTTCCGTACGGCAACCTCACCGGCCTCGTGTTCGCAGGCTTCCGGGCGCTCCTCGACAAGCAGGTGCCGGCGGAACGGCACGCCGCCGCGCTGGTCAGGCTCGGCAAGTACACCGGCCAGGCAGCAGGTTACGAGCCCCTGACCGAGTTGGCCAGGCAGCGGCTTGCCGAGCGCCTGCGCCTCCCGGAACTGATCTGGCCATACGTGGGGGAGGTCAGCCAGGATCTGGAACGCACGCCGGTGATGCTCGCGGGCCTGCAGCAGGTGTTCGAGGGCACTGCCCTCGAGGGCTGGGAACGGGACCTCGGGCTGCTGATCGAGCAGTTGACCGCATTCAATGAGTGGGTGCGACAGGAAATCCTGCCGGGCGCGCGCGCGAGCGCGGTACTGCCGCGAGAGCTGTACGAGCTGCAGCTGAAGAATTGGGGCGTGGAGGCCACACCCGAGGACCTGATGCGCACCGGGCAAGTCGCGTTCATGAATATCCGCAACGAGATGATGGCGCTGGCGCCGCTGGTAGCGGCGGAGCACGGCTACGACTCGGGCGACTATCGCGAAGTTCTGCGCCGGCTGAAACAGGAGCAGCTGCACGGTGACGAATTGATGGCCCGGTACCGCGAGGTCATCGCCGAACTGGATATCATCATCGAGCGCGAGCAACTGGTCAGCTTGCCGGACGAGCCGGCACGCGTGCGCATGGCGACTGCCGCAGAAACCGCCCAGCAACCTTCCGCCCACCTGGATGTGCCACGGCTGGTCGGCAATACCGGCGAGTTTCCGGAGTTTGTCGTACCCGCGATCACACCGAACGAAGACGGCAGCTGGCCACACAGCGACTACGCCTATCCCGCCATGATGTGGTCGCTGTCCGCCCACGAGGCGCGACCCGGACATGAGCTCCAGTTCACCACCATGCTGCGCGGCGGCGTGTCCACCGCGCGCGCACTGTTCGCGTTCAATTCCGCCAACGTCGAGGGCTGGGCCCTGTACGCGGAGGCCATCACCAAGCCACACATGCCCCTGGCCGGCCAGCTGAATTCGCTTCAATACCGGTTGTTGCGGGCGGCCCGCATCTGGCTGGACCCGATGCTGAACCTGGGCCTGACCACGCCCTCGGAGGCCAAGCGAATCCTGATGGAGGAGGTGGTCGAAGACGACCTGAATGCGCAGACCGAAATCGACCGCTACACCTTCCGCTCACCGGGACAGGCCACGGCCTACTACTATGGCTACGAGCACCTGATGGCCCTGCGGGCCCGCACCGAGATGCGCCTGAAGGACCGCTTCGAGGCGCGCGCGTTTCACGATTTCGTCCTCGCGCAGGGCCTGTTGCCGCCCGAGCTCTTGAGCCAGGCCGTGGAGGAGGCGTTCATCAAACCACAACTGGAGTCGGCGCCCTGAAAGCCAGCGCACGCCGGTGGATCAGCGCACCTCGTCGAGGTTGTACAGTTCGATCAACTCCTCGACCCGCTCCCACATCTCCGGCGTCAGGTCCCTGGAGGTAAGGTTGTAAATCACGTTCTTCAGTACCGCGCGCTCGGCGGCGTCCATGACCCCGTCCGCCAGCGCGATGTTGATGATCTCCTCCAGCTCCTCCAAGTCCAGAACCCCGTCATCGCGGAAGCTGTCCAGAGATTGTCGCAGCATCTTCTCGCTGTCCGAGTCTTGCGTCATCGTCCCCGAGCCCCCGTTCGCAGCGGCCGTCGTTCCCCACATCGAAGTCTAGCAAGGTCGACGCTGGTTTGCCCCGCTGCGCCGGTCGCCGGCCCCTGAAAAGTCTCCCGGCATCCCCGGGCACCGTTTCGGCCCCGTACCCGCGCTTGACCGCCATCAACCGCGCCCGCGCGGCTCACTGCTAGCATTCAGGCATGAGGCAATGATCCGGCGTGCCGCGAAGAGCGGCCGCCATTACCCCATGACGGACGCGAACGACACCTGGCTGAGCACGCCCATCGCGCGCCACATCTGGTCGACGCGTTACCGCCGGCGCACAGCCGATGGCCGCCCGGAGGCGGACATCGAGGCCAGCTGGCAACGCGTGGCCGGGGCCGTGGCCGCGGTGGAGGCTCGCGACCGGGCCCGCTGGGCGGAACGGTTCGTGGGTATCCTGCGGGGTTTTCGTTTCCTGCCGGGCGGGCGCATCCTGGCCGGGGCGGGCAGCGAGTTGCGAACGACGCTGTTCAATTGCTTCGTAATGGGGCTGGTCCACGACGACCTATCGGACATTTTCGAGGCGCTCAAGGAAGGCGCGCTGACCATGCAGGCCGGTGGGGGCATCGGCTACGACTTCTCGACCCTGCGCCCGCGCGGTAGCGCGGCCCGCGCATCCGGTCGCATTGCCAGCGGCCCGGTGTCGTTCCTGCGCATCTGGGACGCCATGTGCGCCACCATGCTTTCAACCGGAGCGCGGCGCGGGGCGATGCTCGCCAGCCTGCGCTGCGACCACCCCGATGTTCTCGAATTCATCGACGCCAAGCGACAACCCGGCGCATTGCGCCATTTCAATCTCTCCGTGCAGATCAGCGATGCCTTCATGCACGCCGTGGACGCCGATGCGCCGTGGCCGCTGGTGTTTCCGGACGATGCCCTGTCAACCGAAGAGGAAGGCGGGCACGTGACGGGATCATGGCCCGGGTATCTCGGGGAAACACGCTGCCGCGTGCTGGCGACGGTGCCGTCGCGGATGCTCTGGGAACGCCTGGCGAAGGCAAGCTATGAAACGGCCGAGCCGGGCGTGCTGTTCATCGACCGCATCAACCAGTGGAACAACCTCGCCTACCGGGAACACATCAGCACCACCAATCCCTGCGGGGAAATCCCCTTGCCCGCCTACGGAGCCTGCAACCTGGGCTCCATCAACCTCGCCCAATTCGTGCGTGAACCGTTTACACGCGATGCCCGCCTGGACCTCGAGGGCATCGGCACCACCGCCGCCGTGGCCACCCGCTTTCTGGATAATGTGATCGACTGCTCGGCGTTTCCACTGCAGGCGCACGCGGACCAGGCGCGCGGCTCCCGCCGCATCGGCCTGGGACTGACCGGGCTGGCGGATGCGCTGGTGATGCTCGGCCTCCACTATGGCGATGTCGAGGCCCGCCGGGTCGCGGCGCGCGCCATGTCCACCATCTGCCAGGCCGCCTACCGCTGCTCGGCGGATCTGGCACGCGAAAAGGGCAGCTTCCCGTTTTTCGAGCGCGATGCCTACCTGCAAAGCCGGTTCATACGCGCACTTCCAAAAGCCCTGCAGGAGCGGATCGCCCGGGACGGCATCCGCAACAGTCATCTCACCGCCATTGCGCCAGCCGGCACCATCAGCCTGCTGGCCAACAACGTTTCCAGCGGCCTCGAGCCCGTGTTCGATTTCCGCCCGACACGACAGGTACTCAACCGCGAGGGCGAGCGGGAACCATTCGAACTGGAGGATTTCGCCCTGACGTGCTGGCAGGCGCTGGGGCACGATCCGTCCGCCCTGCCCCGCGCCTTCGTGTCCGCACCGGAGCTCGACCCCACGGACCACCTGGAGATGCAGGCGGCCCTCCAGCCGCACGTGGACAGCGCCATTTCCAAGACCGTCAACGTGCCGCCGGATTACCCCTTCGACGCATTCCGCGACCTGTATCAGCTGGCCTTCCGGCGGGGCCTGAAAGGCTGCACCACCTTTCGCCCCAACCCCGTCACGGGCTCGGTGCTCGCTGGTTCCGCCAGGCAGACGGCAGGCCAACCGCCCACACACGACGTGCACTGCTGCAACATCGAGCGCGAGGGCGGCTGAACCACCGTCCCGCGGTCGGGCTCAGCGCCCGGGCACCTGGCACCCGGGTCGGCCGGGTTTCAGGTCGCGTAGGCCGGCCACAGATCACGCAACTCCGCCGGCATCGCGTGGCGGATGTCCGCCATCTCGCCGATGGAAATGCGATGATCGAGCACCAGCAGCACACTGCGCACCGCCTGTTCGGCATCGAAGGCCGCGTGGGGCGACGGCAGGGGACCGATCGTCTCCAGGAAGGCCTTGAGCGAGCGCGCCCGGCCCGGCGCAGCGCTCGGTTTCCAGCCCTCGAAGTAGAAGCCGCGGATCAGCATGGGCAATTCGGCACCCAGCTGGGCGGCCTCGTTGGTCGGCAGCCGATCGCGGAGCGCGTGCAGCACCTGGCGCAGTACCGTGTAGGCTTCCGCCTGGTTGCGCAGTGAAGCGAGCAATTCCAGTTCCTGCAGCCACTCGTGCGTTTTCTGCAGGGTGGTTGCGAACACCGGCACATGTGTTTCGGTCTTGGTCATACAGGTTTCCTCCCGGCAGTGCATGGCGCCCGGGCGTGGCGCCGTTCACTCCTGCCAGATATCCCCTCCGCACTCCGGACAGGCCTCGAGGTCGAACGGCGGCTCGTCGAACTCGAAACCGCAATCGAGACACCGGGGAATTTCCGTTGGAAACTTCCGGTCCGCTCGGCGCCTGCCGTGACGCATGGGCATTCCGCGTGCGGGTTTGCGAACTTCCCGGGCTTCTGTCGTTTTCATCGCTGCCTCCCCAGGGGCCGTTCCAGCCGCAGCCGCATCCGTCCGCGCGACAGATTCGGCGCGCAGGCCCCTTGGTCGTTGAGACCCCGAGCGGGCAAGGCGGTTCGAGCTGAGACGCCCGCAGCTGACGTGGATCAAGCAATCGCGTGATTCACGGGCCGATTGACAGGCGATGACCAACGCGTAATGGTGGCCGCATGGCTGGAGATTCATCAACCGACCTCGCCGGGCTGCAGGCCACCGTCCTGGACCATGCCAGCGAATTCGTCGCGCTCGTGCACGCCGCGGCGCCCGGGCGTTATCGCGAACTGCTGGACGCGCCACGGATCAAGAGTTCGCTGGCCGAGGACAATGCCTTCAACCACGGCAAGGTGTTCGTCTATGCCGAATACGACGTGTTCCGCGCAGAGTTCAGGCGACGCTTTCCGCAGGCCTCCGGCCATGCATGCATCAACGCCTTTTGCAAGCTGTTCCTGAAAAACGACATTTCCATCACCCGCCTGGTGGAGGCGATCGAGCGTTCGCCCCGCGACGAGCGGCAGCAACTCACGCACCGGGACTGAGGGCGCACGCGCCGGCGCTCGCGCGCCGGCGGCGGCGGGCCCATATCAGCGGCTGTTGAACGTCACCTCGATACCCATCACCCGCCCCTTGCCCAGCGGCGAGAAGGTGCCGCCCGCCGGCAACGGGCCGAGCACGGCGGGCAACTGGGTGTCGCCACCGTGGTTGACCTCGTCCAGCAGGTTGCGTCCGTACAGCGAGAACACCCACCGGCCGTCGGCGGTATGGAAATCCAGGCCGGCATCGACCCGGTTCTGGTCCAGCAGGTAGCCCAGGTTGCTGTCCGTGTAGAACGACTCGTCCCGGTAGGCGTAACTGACCCGCGCAGACAGCCGCCCCCACTCGCCCAGGTCGGCGTCGTGGTTCAGGCCCACGCTGTAGGTCCACTCCGCGGCCCGCGGCAGGCCGAGCTTTTTGTCCTCGCGGTCGAGCACGCCATCACCATTGAGGTCGAACTTCACCCGGGTGTATTGCGGGTCGATCCAGCCCACGGAGGCGGTCAACAGGGTGCGATCGCCAAGCGGAAACACGCCATCGAACTCCACCCCCAGAATTTCCGCATCCGCGGTGTTGCGAATGACCTGCACCACCCCGGCAATCGGGTCCGCACGGTTGACCTCGCGCTGCATATCGTCGACCTGGGTGAAGAACAGCGCGGCATTGAGCCGGCCACCGCCGCTCAGCTCGGACTTGTAGCCCACCTCGAAGCTGTCGACCGTCTCCTCGTCGAAGGGTCCCGGGCCGAGATTTACGGTATCCACCGCGGTGTTGCGCAGGTTGTAGCCACCAGAGCGGTGGCTGCGTGACCAGTGCCCGTACAGCCGCTGGTCGTCAGACATCTCGTAGGTGAACCCGAGCTTGCCTGACACCGCATCCCAGCTCTCCTTGTCACGGAAATCGAATGGGCAGCTGCCCTCGGTCACGTTGCACGGGCGGTTGACATTGAAAACCAGCGAAGCGATGTCCGCTCGCTTGTCCTCCATGGTGTAGCGGATGCCGGCCAGGAGCGTCCAGCGATCGTTGAGCACGTAATCCACCGTGCCGAACACCGCCAGCGAATCCACCTCGTAATCGCCGCCGCCATCCTGCGTGAGCGCAGGGGCGACCCCACCGGTCGCGAGGCCCAGCAATTCGCGGCGTTCATGGTATTCCACCTCGTTGGTGAACCAGTACACGCCGGCCGTGACGGTGGCGTCGCGAAACGTGCCGTTGTAACGGAACTCGTTGCTGAACTGTTCCGCGTTGTTCCATGCCGGGGCGTGGAACAGCCAGACGGGCTGGGCGTCGATGTCGCTGCGGGCGGTGGAAACATAGTCCTTCCACCCGAAGATATTGGTGAACGTCCCGTCGCCAAACCCGACATCCCAGTTGACCTCCAGGGTCACGAGGTCGTTTTCGAAATCGTAGAAACCGGGCTCGTCGATGGCGAAGTCGAAGCTGTCCCGCTCGAAGTTGGCGAAGAAGCCCGGGATTCCCAGGCCGTTCGTGTGATTCTGCGAAGCCGGCCCGTCGCCGTCCGATTCCAGGTGCTCCCAGCGCAGGAACACCTCCACCGCGTCATTGGGGCGCCACTGCAGCACCGGCCGGATGATGGTGGTGTCGGCGGCGCCGAAGTCGTCGCCGGTGGCGAGGTTTTCGAACCAGCCATCGTCGTTGCTCGCATAGGCGCTGAGCCGGAACGCCAGACGGTCGCTCAGCGGGCCGGACAGGCTGCCCATCAGGTAGCTCGTCAGCCCGCCGTCCCCATTGGGGTTGCCGTCGATGGCGGCCCGCGCGGAGAATTCCAGTTCCTCGGCTGGCCGGCGCGTGTTGATCAGGATGGCGCCGCCCGTCACGTTGCGCCCGAACAGGGTCCCCTGCGGGCCGCGCAGCACCTCGATGCTGCGGATATCGAACAGGTCCACGACCAGGCCGGCGTTCTGGCCCATGTACACGCCGTCGACAAACACCCCGACGGTGGGATCGATGGACGGGATGGAGCTGTTGATGCCGAGGCCCCTGATGGAGAAATTGGCGATTGTCCTGAAAGTCGCGATGTCATCCATCGCCACGTTGGGCATGGCGACGGACAGGTTGCTCAGGTCCCGGACCTTCAGCGCTTCGAGCTGCTCGGCCCCATAGGCCGTGACGGACAACGGCACGTCCTGCGCCAATTCCTCCCGCTTGCGGGCCGTGACCAGCACCTCCTCCAGCAGCACCGAGGTGCCGAAATCGGACGCTTCCTGTTCCTGCGCTAACGCGGGCGTGGCCCAGGCGCCCCACAGCACGGCGAGGCCGGCTGCGATCAATGCGGCTGCGTACCGTCCATGTGTACTGGCCCGTGGATCCGAACTCGATGAATGCATGGCATCGTGGAAATCGAACATGGCAACCCCCTCCACAGCACGGTCAATGATGGCTACGACATAGGTATGCCCGAATTATAGTGTTTTGCGGGAAGGTTTGAGGCAACCGCGCTTGCCGCCCGTGGCTGCCCGCCCCCGGGGGCTCATATGGGGCGGAGGGCGAGCCTGCGTCACCCTTTAACGCCTTTTCCGTGGACGCGGCGCGCCGATTCAGTCCAGCGGATCGAGCAGCTGGTTCAGTTCTACCAGGAACCCATCGGGGTCGTAGAACGTGGTCACGTTGACCCGGATGACTCCCGTGCCATCGTAGCTCGGGTAGCGGGCAAGCTCTGGCGGACTGATCACCTCGACCCCGGGTGTCGCCACGACGCGCGCCCACTTTTCGTCGAGTTCGGCGGTATTGAATACCAGGATGGAATGACCGGGCGTGAAGCCCTCGCGACGGACCGGCGTGCCGTGGGAAGGGTGGCCCGGGTTGCCGTACTCATACTCCAGCAGGCCAAGCACACCGATGCGGGCGTGGGAGGCCTTCAGGAACACGAGCCGCAGCCTCTCCTCGCGGTCTTCGGTGGCGTGTGGCCGGTGGATTTCCTGGTCGTAGATCACTTCCATCCCGATGGCGTCACGGTAGAGTGCCAGCGACGCCTCGACGTCCCTCACGATGAGCGTCTGGCGACGCAGCGTCAGCGGCGCATCCAGCGGCGAGGACTGGGCCGGCGCGGCACCATCGGCCTGCTGCCCATCGGCCCAGCCGACCGAGCCGACCAACACCAACAACACAAGCACAGCCGCTAAGAGCCTGGGTTTCATGATTGCAGAGACCTCCATTGGGTCGGGCTGCCGCCCCCGGGAGGCAGCTGGGCCACAGCTTAGTCGATCGGCGCCCGCCGCGCTGTACCGAAGCCGCTGGCCCTGGCGGCGTGAGCGCCGGCCAAGGCGAGGTGCCCAAACAGGCGTTTTAGGTAACAATAAAGCCGCCTGGAGGCGGCCCGAACTGTTTATTTGATCTTGTTTGTCCGTTATCTGTGTCTGGCGTCCCCGAGGGGATTCGAACCCCTGTTGCCGCCGTGAAAGGTCGGCTTTAGCGGTAACACAAGCGAAGCCGATTGAGCAGGCCGGTGCGCCAAAGAGGTAAGATGGTGAGCCTGTCGTCGAGGCAGCAATCGAAGGACCGGGGGTGGAATATGAATGACACCATACGAGGCAGGGCGTTGGGAATCGGTGGCGTGTTCTTCCGCTCCGCCGGGCCGGAGGATCTCGGCGCCTGGTACCAGGAACACCTGGGATTCGACGTCGAAGGCTGGGGCAGCACCAACGGTGCGAGCTTCCCTCCCTCGACCATGCCGGCCAATGCCTTCACGGTCTGGGGAGCGTTCGCCGCGGACACCGAGTATTTCGGCGATCCGCAGCAGTCCTTCATGATCAACATCGTGGTGGACGACCTCGACGCGGCCCTGGCCAACGTGGCCGCGGGAGGGGCCACAGTCGTACCAGAAACGGAGGATCATGACTACGGCCGTTTCGGCTGGTTCGAAGACCCGGACGGCAACCGGGTAGAGCTCTGGGAACCGCCGGACGAAGCCCCCTCGGCCGACGGGGAAGAACAGGCTTGACCGCCCCGAAAGACACGATACGCCAGATCGAGGATCTGGAAAGCCAGGGGGCATCCAAAGCGGAAGCGATCGCGGACCACGATAGCCGCCGGAAGGTTACCCAAATTGCGATTCAGGCAAAAATAAAGCCGCCCGGAGGCGGCTCGAACTGTTTATTTGATCTTGTTTATCCGTTATTTGTATCTGGCGTCCCCTAGGGGATTCGAACCCCTGTTGCCGCCGTGAAAGGGCGGTGTCCTAGGCCTCTAGACGAAGGGGACGTTGGTGGAGCTAGGCGGGATCGAACCGCCGACCTCTACAATGCCATTGTAGCGCTCTCCCAGCTGAGCTATAGCCCCTGAAAGGCGCAGGATGTTACTGAGTTAGCCCTGCCCTGTCAATTCGGGCCTCAGCCCACCATGACCGGCGTTTCCAGCGGGTGTTTTTCATGAATACAATCACTTGCCGGGCGCATGGTGATCATGCTGTGACCCTGCCGCAGGAGGTAGTCGAGCCATTTCTCCAGCACGATGTTCTGCCGCCAGTTGCGCTGCAAGAGTTGCCGGGCGGGGTACCAGGGATGCGCGCTGCGGCGGAAGCCTTGTTCGGGGTTGAAGGCGGTGACCTCGGCGATGCGCAGGTCCTGATAGACGCGGATGTGGGCATCCGGCGCCAGCGCCTGCCCCTCCCCCGTTTCGAGCTGGTAGGTCAGGCGCAGGAAATGCGTGTAGGGGTGACGCTCCAGGATGTCCATGCGCAGCAGCGGCGAGCCGTTGACCCGGGAAAAAAATGCGTCATGCTGCGCCATGGCATCCGGCAGCAGCAGCTGTAGCTGACGAAAGATTTCCTCCTGGACCCGCTGCAGCCGCCGCAGTCGCGGCTTGAGGCGAAGGCCGTGTTGTTCGCGGAACGAAACCATGGCCAGAGCATACACAGCGCGCGTCTATGGCTTCAAGACGGCCGATTCCGCTACAATGCGCGTTCGGCCTGGCCACGCCCCGCGCCGCGCCGCCTCCCCGCCCGCTCACCGCATTCAGAACATCTCGCGCTGCAGTCCAAGCTGCAGCAGTACGCGGCTGGCAATTTCCTCGATCGAGCTGTGGGTGGAATCGAACACCGGCAGTCCTTCCAGGCGCAGCAGGCTCTCAGCGGCCTCCAGCTCACGCCGGCACTGGCGCAACGAGGCATAACGACTGCCCGGCTTGCGGTTCTCGCGAATCTGCGCCAGGCGGCCCGCCGCAATGGTCAGCCCGACGATCTTGCGCTTGTGGCGGCGCAGAAAACTCGGCAGGCGCATCTCGTCCAGGTCGTCTTCGGTGAGCGGGTAATTGGCCGCCTTCACGCCGAAATGCAGTGCCATGTACAGACAGGTCGGCGTCTTGCCCGAGCGCGACACGCCCACCAGGATGAGATCGGCCTCGCTGAAGTCGACGCTGATGCCGTCGTCGTGGTTGAGCGCATAGTTGGTGGCATCCATGCGGTCCTCGTAGCGCTCGAAATCCGACATCCCGTGGGCCTTGCCTACTTCCGGCTGGTGCCGCAACTCCAGCGCCGCCTCCAGCGGCGCCAGGAAGGTCGCGAACAGGTCGAGGATCACCCCGTCGCACTGACGCATGATGCCCGACACCTCCTGATCGACAATGGAGGTGAACACGATGGCCCGGGCGCCGTCCTTGCGTGTGGCCTCGTTGACCTGCTTCACCGCCTCGCCCGCTTTCTCGGGATCGTCCACGAAGGGCAGGCGCACCTGACGAAAGTCCGCGTCCGGAAACTGCGTGAGCAGACTGTGGCCAAGCGTCTCGGTGGTGATCGCGGTGCGATCCGAGATGAAGAATACGGTGCGTTGCATGCGGTTCACTCCAGCGCCGCCTGGCCCTCAACCGTCGGGCCCGGTGCATGGCCAGCCAATTTTCGCCCCTGTAGAATAACCGACGAGCGGACGCTTTGAGCAGGGGAATCCCAATTGGAGAGATACATCGTTTGGCTGCATGAACTGGGCATGGCGGACCTGCCGCGCGTCGGGGGCAAGAATGCCTCGCTGGGCGAAATGATCAGCCAACTCGCGGATCTCGGGGTCTCGGTGCCGGGCGGCTTTGCCACCACTGTGGAGGCGTTTCGCGATTTCCTCGCCCAATCGGGACTCGCCGGGCGCATCAGCGCCGAGCTGTCCGCGCTGGACGTCGATGATGTCCGCCAACTGGCTGCCTGCGGCCAGCGCATCCGCTCCTGGGTGCTGGAAACGCCGTTTCCCGCAGAACTGCAGCAGGCGGTGGCCGAAGCATGGCAAGCGCTGGTCGACCAGCAGGGCCACGAACCCGCGGTGGCCGTGCGCTCCTCGGCCACCGCCGAGGATTTGCCGGAGGCCTCCTTCGCCGGGCAGCAGGAGACGTTCCTGAACGTCCGCGGGCTGAATGAAGTGCTGGCCAGGATCCACGAGGTGTTCGCTTCCCTCTACACCGACCGCGCCATCGCCTACCGGGTCCATCACGGGTTCGACCACGGCGAGGTGTCCCTGTCGGCCGGGATCCAGGTCATGGTCCGCTCGGACCTGGCCGCCAGCGGCGTGATGTTCACGCTGGATACCGAATCGGGATTTCCCGACGTGGTATTCATCACGGCGGCCTGGGGGCTGGGCGAGACCGTGGTCCAGGGCGCTGTCAATCCGGATGAGTTTTACGTCTACAAGCCGGCGCTCCGGGCGGGACGCGAGGCGATCCTGCGCCGCACCCGCGGCACCAAGCTCGTCAAGATGATCTACGGCGACGAGGGCGGCGTGCAGACCGTCGACGTCGAGGAGGCAGAGCAACTGGCCCTGAGCCTGACCGACGCCGAAATCGAGCAACTGGCTGCGCAAGCACTGCTCATCGAGGAGCACTATGGCCGTCCGATGGACATCGAATGGGCGAAAGACGGCGAAAGCGGCCGCCTGTACATCCTGCAGGCACGCCCCGAGACCGTCCGCAGCCAGAGTGGCCAGAGCGTGGAGCGCTTCGCCCTGCTGGAACAGGGCCCTGCCCTCTGCGAGGGCCGCAGCATCGGCCACCGCATCGGCGCCGGTCGCGCGCGGGTGGTGGCATCACTGGATGCCATGGCGGAGATCGAGGAAGGGGACGTGCTGGTCACCGACATGACCGACCCGGACTGGGAGCCGATCATGAAACGCGCCGCCGCCATCGTCACCAATCGCGGCGGGCGCACCTGCCACGCGGCCATCATTGCGCGCGAACTCGGCATCCCGGCGGTGGTGGGCTGCCGCACGGCGACCAAGGCCATCCCCGATGGCGCCGAGGTCACGGTCTCGTGCGCGGAGGGGGACACGGGATACGTGTTCGCCGGAGCGCTGGAGTTCGAGGTGCACCACGATGACCTGAGCCGCATGCCCGAAGCGCCCCTGAAACTCATGATGAATGTCGCCAACCCTGACCGGGCATTCGATTTTGCCGCCATCCCCAACGCCGGGGTCGGCCTGGCGCGACTGGAGTTCATCATCAACCGCATGATCGGCGTGCACCCGAAGGCGCTGCTCGAATTCGACGCGCAGGACCGCGACACGCGCGCGGAAATCGAGCGCCGCATGGCGGGCTATGCCGGCCCCGTGGAGTTCTACGTCGAACGCCTGGCCGAGGGCATCGCCACCATCGCCGCCGCCTTCGCGCCCAAGCCGGTCATCGTGCGGTTGTCCGATTTCAAGTCGAACGAGTATGCGAACCTGATCGGCGGCCAGCGCTATGAACCGCACGAGGAGAACCCGATGCTGGGATTCCGGGGCGCCTCGCGCTACGTGGCGGAAGAATTCCGGGACTGCTTCGAACTGGAATGCCAAGCCCTGCGCAAAGTCCGCGAGCGAATGGGCCTGGACAACGTGTGGGCCATGGTGCCCTTCGTGCGCACCGTTGCCGAGGGCCGTGCGGTGATCCAGACCATGGAGGCATTCGGCCTCAAACGCGGCAAGCGGGGCCTCAAGATCATCATGATGTGCGAACTGCCCTCCAATGCCCTGCTGGCAGGCGAGTTCCTCGAGTACTTCGACGGCTTTTCCATCGGCTCCAATGACCTCACGCAGCTGACGCTCGGCCTGGACCGGGATTCCGCCGAGATTGCCGAGCTGTTCGATGAACGCAACCCGGCCGTGCTGACGCTGATCGAGCAGGCCATTACCGCTTGCCGGGAACGCGGCAAGTACATCGGCATTTGCGGCCAGGGGCCCTCCGATCACCCGGACCTGGCCCAGTGGCTGATGGAACGGGGCATCGAGAGCATTTCACTCAACCCCGATACGGTGGTAGAGACCTGGCTTGCGCTGGCCCAGGCCAAGGCGGGGTGATTCAGCCGTCCGGCAGGCCGCTGAAGCGGCCCATGAACTGCCGGTAATGGCGCAGTTCAGCCACCGATTCCCGGATGTCCTCCAGCGCCAGGTGCCGACTCTCCTTGACCAGGCCCTCGGTGACCCCGGGACTCCAGCGAATGGCCAATTCCTTGAGCGTGCTCACATCCAGATTACGGTAATGGAACCATGCTTCCAGTTCCGGCATGAGGCGATGCAGGAATCGCCGATCCTGGCAGATGCTGCTGCCGCACATCGGCGAACTGCCGGGCTCGGTCCATGCGGCCAGAAATTCCAGGGTTCGCGCCTCCGCCTCGCGCATGGGTACCTCACTCTCCAGCACCCGCTGCCAAAGGCCCGACTCCGAATGCTGGCGGGTGTTCCAGTCGTCCATGGCCTGCAGCACGGCCAGCGGATGTCCGATCGCGAACACCGGCCCCTCGGCCAGCTCATTGAGCTCCGCATCCGTGACCAGGGTGGCGATTTCGAGAATCGAATCGGCGGCCGTGTCGAGCCCCGTCATTTCGAGGTCGATCCAGATCAGGCGTTGGGTATAGAGTGGGTCCATGTCGCGGCCGGTGTTGCGGGTGACAGAACTATACCGGCTGCGCAATTCCGATTCCACGAAACCAGCGCGACACAGGCAAGGCATTGTGCGCGGCGGTTACAATGCAACCATGACCGTCGCACCGAGCCGTCAGTGAGTTGTCGCCGGGCCACGCCATGAGCGATTCACTGGAAGGGCGCGTGCTGGTGTCCTACGGCAGCCACGGCATCGTGGAACTGGCGGATGGCACGCGTCTGGATTGCGCGTATCGCCGCCAGGTCGGGCGCCCGGTCTGCGGCGATCACGTGGCCGTGGCGATGAGCGGGACACATCAGGGCGTGGTGGAAGACATCCGGACACGTCGCAACGAGTTCGCACGCGCTGACCGGCGCCAGCGGCGGCAGGTGATCGCCGCCAACCTCGACCAGGTGTTGATCGTCGTTGCCGCGCGGCCCGCGCCCTCGCAGGATCTGCTCGAACGCTACCTGGTGGCCGTGCACAGCCTCGGCATTCAGCCCGTGATCGTGCTCAACAAGGTAGACCTGGAAACCAGCGAGCCGGCGGCGCCCGCGAGCCCCGCCCTCCTGCGGCTGCCGGCATACATACAGCTCGGCTATACCGTGCTGCGCACTTCCTGCAAGGGCGCGCCCGGAACCGACGCTTTGCGCGCAGCGGTGCGCGACCGCACCAGCATCCTCGTCGGCCAATCGGGCGTAGGCAAGTCGTCGCTGGTGCAGCGCCTGCTACCCGACCAGGACATCCAGACGGGAGAACTCTCGCGGGTCACGGGTAAAGGCACGCATACCACGACCACCACCATCCTTTACCGCCTCCCGGGCGGCGGCCACCTCATCGACTCACCGGGCGTCTGGGAGTTTGGCCTGTGGAAGCTCGACGATCCCCAGCTGGCCAGGGGCTTTCCGGAATTCACCCCGTGGCTAGGCCAGTGCAAGTTTGGAGATTGCCGTCACGCCAGCGAACCGGGCTGCGCCATCAAGGCCGCCGTGGAAGCAGACGACATCCGCGGGTGGCGTTACCGTTCATACCTGCGCCTGCTGCAACAGAATGAAGCCGTCTGATGCCGCCGCGCCGGCCTTACCGCCCAGGCGGATTATGCTATGCTTCAGCCACACCCTCGAACCGGTGGAGCACAGTGATGACACGGATCGTTCTGGCAGCCATATTACTGATTGCGACCGCGCCGGCGCTGGCCGACGTGCTGATCATCGACGAGGTTCGCCAGGTGGAGCGCATGACCTTGCCCCGTAATGGCCAGAGCAAGGCCAACATCGAAGCGCAGTACGGCGCCCCCAAGAAACGTCACGAGGCGGTCGGTGACCCGCCCATCAGTCGTTGGGAGTACGAGGACTACAGCGTGTACTTCGAATATGACCTGGTGTTGTTCAGCGTCCTGCATCCGGGCCACGTCATCGAGAAGTCCTGACGCCCCCGGGCAGCGGCCGCCGCCCGGCGGCCTTCAGCGCACCCTGCGCCCGACTGCCCTTGCCGGATGTTCTGCGCTATCCTTCCGCCCTCCACGACAGACGACGTTCACCCAATGAGCCCATCCACAGCGGCCGGTGTAGGCCCGGAGGCCGCCCCTGGCGAGTCGCATGATCAGCCGGTTCGTGAAATCGAACGCGACGGTGTGCACTACACGCTGCTGGGCACCGCGCACGTTTCCCGCCGCAGCGCCGAGGCGGTTGCCACCCTCGCCACCGAGGGCGCGTACGACGCCATTGCCGTGGAACTCTGCGCTGCGCGCCTGGAGGCACTGAAAGGACAGAGACGCTGGCAGGACCTGGATCTGTATCGCATCATCCGGGAGCGCAAGGCCGGGCTGGTCATGGCAAACCTCGCGCTGAGTGGTTACCAGCGGCGCATCGCCGAACAATTCGGCATCGAACCCGGCGCGGAACTCAAGGCCGCCGCCGACGCAGCCGAGTCGCGCGGCCTGCCGCTGCAGCTCATCGACCGCGACCTCGCCACCACCCTGCGTCGCAGCTATCGGAGCGTGCCGTGGTACAAGCGCGTGTATCTGAGCAGTGGCCTTATCCTGAGCTCACTTTCATCCGACGAGATCGACGAGGAGGCGGTGGAGCGCCTCAAGGAAGGCGACATCCTGGAGTCGACCTTTACCGAGTTTGCCGAGCATTCGCCGGAACTTTACGCGGCGCTGATCGACGAGCGGGATCGCTACATGGCGGACCGCCTGCGGATCGAAAATGCCGGCGAGGCGGGCCGGCGGGTGCTGGTGGTGGTGGGTGCCGGCCATCTCGAAGGCTTGGCCCGCTACCTGGGCGACGGTGCCGCGGACCCGACCGCCGAGGCCGAGGAACTGGAACGCACGCCGCCAAGGGCCCGCTGGCCGCGGCTGATTCCCTGGCTGATCGCTGCGCTGGTGCTGACCGGGTTCGTGATCGGCTTCGCCCGCAGCCCCGAGCTCGGTTGGCGCCTGGTGATGATCTGGGTGGTGGTCAACGGCAGCCTGGCGGCGCTGGGCGCGCTCGTCGCGCGCGCCCATCCGCTGACGGTAATCAGTGCGATGGTGGCCGCTCCCCTGACGTCGCTGAACCCGACGATAGCCGCCGGCATGGTCACCGGGCTGGTGGAGTCGTGGATCCGCAAGCCGCGCGTTTCGGACCTCGAGCGACTGCGCATCGATGCGGCCACCCTGAGCGGCTGGTTCAGCAACCCGGCCACGCGCATCCTGCTGGTATTTTTTTTCTCCAACCTGGGCTCGGCCATCGGCACCTGGGTGGCAGGCCTGCAAATTTTCGGCGCGCTGAGCTGAGCCGTGCGCATCGGGCCCTACGAGCTTGCGAACTCCCTGGCGCTGGCGCCCATGGCCGGCGTGACGGACCTCCCTTTTCGCCGCCTGTGTCGTCGCCTCGGCGCTGGCTACGTGGTGGGCGAGATGGTTTCCAGCGACCCGCGGCTGCGCGCCTCGCGCAAATCGTCGCTGCGCGTCAGCCATGCCGGTGAAGCGCCACCCATCGCGGTGCAGATCGCCGGCAGCGACCCGGCCTGGATGGCCGACGCGGCGCGCTACAACGTGGCGCTGGGCGCGCAGATCATCGATATCAACATGGGCTGCCCGGCCAAGAAGGTCTGCAACCGCCTGGCCGGCTCCGCCCTGCTGGAGGACCCGGCGCTGGTGCGGGAGATCCTGGCTGCGGTGGTAGCCGCGGTGGACGTGCCGGTGACGCTCAAGATCCGCACCGGGCCCGACCCGGCACGCCGTAACGGCCCGCACATCGCCCAAATTGCGGAGCAGTGCGGGATCGCCGCTTTGGCCGTGCACGGCCGCACGCGAGCGGACCGCTTCAAGGGCCACGCGGAGTACCAGACTGTTCGCGAGATTTGCCGCGCCGTCGCCCTGCCCGTCTTCGCCAACGGCGACATCCGGGAACCCGAGGACGCCGCGCGCGTCCTCGACTACACGGGCGCTGAGGGCCTGATGATCGGGCGCGCCGCACAGGGCAACCCGTGGATTTTCAGGGAAATCTCCGCGTATCTCGATGACGGGCGCCGGCTCGATCCGCCCAGCCCGCTGGAAGTCCACCGGGTGATGGCCGAGCACCTCCGTCAGCTGCACGCGTTTTACGGCGAACACCAGGGCGTGCGGGTCGCGCGCAAGCACATCGGCTGGTACCTCTCCGGCCGGCCTGGAGGCGAGGCGCTCCGCCGCATGCTGGTGCGAACGGAGCGGGCTGCAACCCAGCTCGACCTGGTGGCGGAGTATTTCGAATCGCCCTCGCCATTGGCCGCGTGACTGGATTGCCGGCCCCCGATCAAGCAGAATCGGGTGAAGCGATGACCACAACGATTCCGGGCAGGCGATGAGTTGGAAGCCCCAAGTGTTCAAGTCCGGCTGGCAGCACCGCGATCCGGCCATCCGCGCCGCGGCGGTCGCGCAGGACGACGACCCCGAACTGCTGGCGCAACTGGCGCGCATCTGCGAGGAGGACGAGGACGCCCGGGTGCGGGGTGCTGCCGCGCAGCGCGTCGAGGATATCGGCACGCTGCTGCAGGCCCATTCGCGGGAGCAGGACCCCGCGGCCCGCGAAGCCCTGCAAGCGCGCTTGCGCGTGCTCGGCGCGTCCAGCGCGCCTGAACGCCCCGCCATCGAGGACCGCCTGCGGCTGGTGGCCGATACGGAGGATCGGGAACTGCTGGAGGCGGTCGCCGAACACGCCCCGGAACCGGAATTGCGCATCGCCGCGCTCGGGCGCATCTCGCGCCAGGGTTTCCTCGGCGACCGTGCCATTCGGGATGCCGATGCCGAGGTAAGGCGTACGGCGGCGGCGGGCATCACGCGGCGTTCAACGCTGCAACGCGTGATCGAGGCAACCCGCGGCACCGACAAGACCCTGCACCAGGCGCTCGAGCGCCGCTTGTACCAGGAGTTACTGGCCGCCGGCGACCCGCAGGCCGTAGCGCGGGAAGCGCTGGCAATCTGCGAGGCCCTGGAAGACGCCGCGCTGCATGGCGCGTCTGCCGGGGATGCAGGGGTGGCAGCCCGGCGCGTTGCGTGGGTGGCCCTGGCCGGCCCGGTGCCGACGGACCTGCAATCCCGCTATCAGCGCGCGCTGGAACGGTTCACCACAGGCGCCGTAGCCGGCGAGCCCGCCCCGCCAGCCGTGACCGAACCCGCCCCGCCGTCGACCCGGCCCGCCGCGCCACCGACCGAGCCCGCCGCGGAGACGGAAACCCCGGCCGAAGACCACGACGCGCTGCAGGCCGCCTTCGACGCATTCATGGCCGGCGCCGCCGAGGTAGCCGCCAAGCCCTCCGCCCGCCGCCTGAAGGGCCTGCAGCGGCAATGGCAATCAGCCTGGAACGCACTCGCAGCACCCGGTGAGCCCGAGCAAAACCTGGCAGGCCAGGTGGAATCCCGACTCGCCGAGCTGCAAGGCATGCTCCGCGAGCAGCAGGAACAGCAGCAGGCGCAGCTCGACGCCGCCACCAGCTTGGTGGAACGCCTGGCGCAGGAATTGGAGGAAGGCGCCCTGCATCAGGCGCTGGAGTCCCGCGCCAAGCTGCAGGAGCTGGCCGAGGTGCTGGCCTCCGACCAACGCTGGCATGCGATCAAGGCCCGCATGGCGACAATGCAGGGCCGCCTGCGCGAGCTTCGTGACTGGCAGCATTGGTCGAACAACAAGATTCGCAAACGTATGATCGAGGAGATGCGGGTCTTGCCGGAAGCCGACCTGCACCCGGACGCGGTGCTCGCCCGCATCAAGGAGCTCCAGAGCCGCTGGAAGGAGCTGGAGGAGAGCGAGCAAATCCCCGGTGAGCGCCATTTCTCTGCCGCTCCCTGGATGTGGCGCAAGTTCAGCGCCGGCGGACAGCGCGCCTTCGAGGCCACCAAGCCATTCCTCGACAAGCGGGACGAAATCCGCACCAAGCACCTGGCCGAAACCAAGGCCCTGGTCGCCGAGGCACGTGATTTGATCGCCAGCGAAGCACCCGACTGGCAGGCGCTCAACCGTGCCTTGCGCAGGGCGCGCAAGGCATTGCGTTCCCTCGACGAGGTCCCCGCGAAAGCCCGCAAAGGCCTGGCCGCAAAGCTGAAGCGGGCGCTCTCGGACGGCCAGGCGCGCATGCAGGAGCATTACGAGGAAGTCGAGAAGGTCAAGCGCCGGCTGATTCGGGAAGCGGCACAATTGGCGCACCTGGATGACCGCGCGGAGGCGATCGGGCGTGCGAAGTCGCTGCAGTCCGAGTGGAAGGCTGCCGGCAGCCTCTGGCGCAGCCGGGAAAACCAGCTATGGGCCGAATTCCGCAAGCCCATCGACCCGCTGTTCGCGGCGCTGAAGGCCGAAGACGCGAGCCGCCAGGCGGAACGCTCCGCCGAACGGGACGCGCAGCGCGCGCTGTGCGCGGAACTCGAAGCCCTGCTGGAGTTGCCGGACGCGGAACTAACCGAGCACGAGGGCAAGGCCCGCGGCCTGGAGGACGCCTGGGCGGACGCCGGCAAACCCGACCCGGCCCTGCGCAAACGCTTCCAGGGCCGCGTACGCCAACTGGAAAGCCGCCTCGCGGCGCACCGCCGCACGCTGGCGCAGGCGCGGCGCGCACAGCGCTGGGAATTGGCCGAACTCGTGCGTCGGGCCGAAACGGCGCAGCGTTCCAACAAGCTGACCGACCCGCTGAAGAAAAAGCTGACGCGGTCGCTGCCGGACGTTCCGGGCGACGACGCGCTGGTTTCCGCGCTGCTGGCGAGATTCCAGTGTGCGCTGGACGGCCAGGCGCCGGAGGCGCCCGACCACGACGCGCCGGAGACGGGAACCCGCGCGCAGCGCATCTGCATTGCGCTGGAATACCTGGCCGGGAAGCCCTCGCCGCCGGCCGAGAAAGACGCGCGCATGCAATACCAGGTCGAACGGCTGTCGGCCTCGATGTCCGGCGAATTGCAGCGCGAATCGGCATCTACCGAGGCGCGGCGGCTCGAGCGCGAATGGCTTGCGCTGCCTTATTTCGAGGAACCGCCGTACGACGCGCTGCAAAAACGCGTGCGCGACGCCCTCGAAGCGCTCCAAAATAAATAAATAATAATGTTAAATTTCAATATATTAAAAGATATATTTAAGGTATTGCTTTTGATACTCGCAGTGGCACCGGCGGCGGCCGCCAGCGACGAGGCGCCGGTGCTGGCCGGCACCTGGGTCTCCGTGCTCCCGCCGGTGCTGGCCATTGTCCTGGCGCTGACCCTGCGGCGGGTGATCCCTGCCCTGTTCGCCGGCATCTGGCTCGGCGCCTGGATCATCAACGGCCTGAGCCTGGGCGGCCTGTGGCACGGGCTGCTGGAAACCTTTCAACGCTACATCCATGCCGCGCTGGCGGACGGCGACCACGCCACCGTCATCCTGTTCTCCATGATGATCGGGGGCATGGTGGGTATCGTTTCCCGCAACGGCGGCATGCAGGGCATCGTCAACCGCATCGTCGCCTTCGCCGACTCCGTGCGGCACGCCAGCCTGGCCACCGCCGCCATGGGCCTGGCGATCTTCTTCGACGACTACGCCAACACCCTGGTGGTCGGCAACACCATGCGCCCGGTCACCGACGCCATGCGCATCTCGCGCGCCAAGCTGGCCTACATCGTCGATTCGACCGCAGCCCCGGTGGCCTGCATCGCGCTGGTCACGACCTGGATCGGTTACGAGGTCGGCCTGATCGGGGACGCGATCGCCGGCCTCAGCGGCCTCGACACCGAAGCCTACCTGCTGTTCCTGCACACCATTCCGTACAGTTTCTATCCCGTGCTGGCCATCGCCTTCGTCCTGATGGTGGCCTGGAGCGGTCTGGATTTCGGGCCCATGCTGCGGGCTGAGCGCGAGGCCAGGGCTCATGGGGTGCACGACGACCTGCACCTGGAAGCCGAGCAGGATCCGGACTTCCGCCCGGTCGAGCCGGCGCCCGGCAAGCCCCAGCGGGCACTGAACGCCATCATTCCGGTCGCGGTGCTGGTGCTGGGGGTCATGGTGGGCCTGTACGTCACCGGCCGCGGTTCGCTCGACTCACCCGACCCCACGCTGCGTGAGATCATCGGCGCCGCCGACTCGTACAAAGCGCTCATGTGGGCCTCGTTTCTCGGCGTCCTGACTGCCGCGGCGATGACGCTGGTGCAGCGCATCCTTGACGTGGAGGAGGTCATCAATGCCTGGTATCAAGGCCTGCGCTCGATGCTCATGGCCCTGATCATCCTGGTGCTCGCCTGGTCGCTCGGCGAGATCACGGAGATCCTGGCCACGGCGGATTTCCTGGTCGCCGTGCTGGGCGACTCACTGCCGCCCTTTACCCTGCCAGCCTTGATCTTCGTGCTCGCTGCACTGACCGCGTTCGCGACCGGCTCGAGCTGGGGCGCCATGGGCATTCTCATCCCGCTGACGGTGCCCCTCACCTGGGCCGTGATGCAGGCGCAGGGCCTGACCTCGGCCGACGACATGCACCTGCTCTATTCCGCCATCGCCTCGGTGCTGGCCGGCAGCGTGTGGGGCGATCACTGTTCGCCGATTTCCGACACCACGATCCTGTCGTCGCTGGCTTCCGGTTGCAACCACATCGAGCATGTCCGCACCCAGCTGCCGTACGCAGTGCTGGTGGGCCTGACTGGAATCCTGGCCGGGAGCCTGCCAGTCGCCATGGGTATGCCCTGGTGGCTCGGCCTCGCCATTGGGCTGGTCCTGCTCGCCATCGCCCTGAAACTGCTCGGCAAGCCGAGCGGCTGAACCGGCGGGCGGCGTACCGCCCGCTCAATCCATGCGCTAGAATGCGCCGCGCCGCCGAATCGGTATGCTTGTGCCGTGAAGACCAGCCTGTTCGATGCCCATTTCGACACCACCGCCGAGCCCCGCATGGCCGGATGGTCAGGCCTGCACGGCAGCAGCCTGGCGCTGGCGCTGATCCATGCTGCCCGACGCCACGCGGGCCTGGCCCTGGTCGTCTGCCGTTCGAACCACCAGGCACAGCTGCTGGAACGCGATCTCGAACTGCTGAACGATGGCGAGGTCGAGGTATGCTGCTTCCCGGACCGCGAAACCCTGCCCTTCGATCCGTTCTCCGCGCATCCCGAAATTGCCGCCGCCCGCCTGGCCGCGCTGGCACGTATCGCCACGATGACACGTGGCCTGGTGCTGGTGGCGGCGCCCGGCCTGCTGGAACGGCTCCCGCCACGGCCGTTCGTGCTGGGCCAGTCCTTCGACCTGGTGACCGGCCAGCGCCTGGCCATCGACGTGTTTCGCGCGCAGCTGCTGCGCGCCGGCTACAGTGCCGCGGACCCCGTCTTCCAGGCCGGACAGTTTGCCGTGCGCGGCTCGGTGATCGACCTGTTTCCCAGCGGGCTCGCCCAGCCGCTCAGGCTCGACCTGTTCGACGAGGAGATCGAATCGATCCGACCCTTCGACCCCGACACCCAGCGCTCGTCGGGGCGCGTGGACGGGTTCTCGATGCTGCCGGCCCGCGAGTACCCCAGCGACGGCGAGGCCTTCGAGCGTTTCCGCAAGGCGTTTCGCTACCGCTTCGCGGTCGACATGCGCAAGGTTGCCATCTATCAGGACTTGCGCAGTGGTGCGCATCCGCAAGGCCTGGAGCAATACCTGCCGCTGTTCTACGAGACCACCGATAACCTGCTGGACTACCTTGCGGAGCAGCCTGTATTGCTCATGCAGGCGGGGGCCGACCAAGCCCTGGAGCGATTCTGGAGCCAGGCCGAGCAGCGCTGGGAGCAGCGCCGCCACGATGTGGAACGGCCAATCCTGGAGCCGGGCGAACTCCTGTTCGAGCCCCCACCGCTGCGGCAGCGCCTGGCGGCCCTGCCCTGCATTCATCTGGCGGAACCCGCCACCGAAAGCGAAGGCCACATCTTCTTCGACACCCGGCCGGCGCCGGACCTGCGCATCCATGAACGGGGCCGCAAGCCCGCCGGGACGCTGCACGCCTTTCTGGGCGAGTTCGCGGGGCGGGTGATGTTCGCCGCCGATACGCCCGGACGGCGTGAAGTGCTGGCCGACACCCTGGCGGCGTTTGGCCTGCATCCGGAGCGCCATGAACGCTGGTCGGAATTCCACACCGCGCGGGAGCGTCTGGGGCTGTGCGTGCTGCCGGTGAATGAGGGTTTTGTCGCCGGCGACACACTGGCCATCGTGACCGAGTCCCAGTTGTTCGGAGGGCGGGCCCGACCGCGCGCGGAGCGGGCGGCGGCGGAACGGGACCCCGAGGCCATCATACGCAGCCTGGCCGATCTGGCCGAGGGCGCCCCGGTGGTCCATGAAGATCATGGCATCGGCCGTTACCGGGGGCTGGAGACGCTGGAAATCGACGGCTATCCTGCCGAGTTCCTGCTGCTCGAATACGCGGCCGGGGATCGGCTGTATGTGCCGGTCTCGACCTTGCACCGTGTCAGCCGCTACACCGGCAGCGATCCCGAGCAGGCCCCGCTGCACCGGCTCGGCGGCGACCAGTGGGCACGCGCGCGAAAACGCGCCGCGCGCCAGGTGCGGGACGTCGCGGCGGAACTGCTGGACCTGTACGCCCGGCGCCAGGGCCGTCCCGGCCACGCATTCGAGGTGGACCCCGGCTTATACGCGGAATTCTCGGCCGGCTTCCCGTACGAGGAGACGCCGGACCAGCAACGCGCCATCGAAGCCGTGCAGGCCGACCTGGAGGCGGGCCGACCCATGGACCGGCTGGTATGCGGAGACGTCGGGTTCGGCAAGACCGAGGTGGCGCTGCGCGCCGCTTTCATGGCGGTCCAGGGCGGCCGCCAGGTGGCGCTGCTGGTTCCCACGACGCTGCTGGCGCAACAACACCACTCGACCTTCTGCGACCGCTTCGCCGACTGGCCGGTGCGTATCGAACTGCTGTCGCGATTCCGCACCGGCGGTCAGGTCGACAGCGTGTTGAAGGCACTGCACGAAGGCCGGGTCGACATCGTGATCGGAACGCACCGGCTGATTCAGAAGGATGTCCGGTTCGCCCGGCTCGGGCTGGTGATCGTGGACGAGGAGCAACGTTTCGGGGTACGCCAGAAGGAACGCCTGAAGGAACTCCGCGCCGAGGTGGATTTTCTCACCCTCACCGCCACCCCCATTCCGCGCACCCTGAACATGGCCATGTCGGGCATACGCGACCTGTCCATCATCGCCACCCCACCGGCCCGGCGCATGGCCGTGAAAACCATCATCACGCCGTGGGACCGGGGTACCTTGCGCGAAGGCCTGCAGCGAGAGCTGCAGCGCGGTGGACAGGTATTCTTTCTGCACAATGAGGTGCGCAGTATCGAGCGTATCGCCGGCGAGGCGGAAAAGCTCGTCCCCGGCGCCCGCGTCCGTATCGCCCACGGCCAGATGCGCGAGCGTGAACTCGAGCAGGTGATGCTGGATTTCTACCGCCAGCGCTTCAACATCCTGGTCTGCACCACCATCATCGAGAACGGCATCGACGTGCCCACGGCCAACACCATCGTGGTCAACCGCGCGGATCGTTTCGGCCTCGCCCAACTGCACCAGCTGCGCGGTCGCGTCGGTCGCTCGCATCATCGGGCGTATGCATACCTGGTGGTACCCGAGCCCCGCGCCATGACCGCAGATGCCCGCAAACGCCTGGAGGCCATCGCCTCGCTCGAGGAACTGGGAGCGGGCTTCACCCTGGCCACGCACGACCTGGAAATCCGCGGCGCCGGCGAGTTGCTCGGCGAGGCCCAGAGTGGCCAGATCCAGGCCATCGGCTACAGCATGTACAGCGAGCTACTGGCGCGTGCGGTCAAGGCGCTGCAGCAGGGCGAGGAACCGCAACTCGAAGGCGCCCTGCACCATGCAGTCGATATCGAACTGCATCTGCCCGCGCTGATCCCCGAGGCATACCTTGCCGACGTCCACGCGCGGCTCACGCTCTACAAGCGCATCGCCAGCGCCGCCAGCGAGACAGACCTGCGCGACCTGCAGGTCGAGATGATCGACCGCTTCGGCTTGCTGCCGGACGCGGTGCGCAACCTGTTCGAAGTGGCGGCCCTGCGGCTCGCAGCCGATCGCCTGGGAATCACCCGCCTCGACCTGGGCGAGCATGGCGGCCACGTCAGTTTCCAGGAGCGCGCCGCGGTCGAGCCAGAGTCGCTGCTGGCCTTGATTCGGGAAACGCCGGAGCGGTATCGAATGTCGGGTCCGCAACGGATGAACATCCGGGCCGGCGCCAGCTCCGCATTGGCGCGCCTGGAAATGGCCAGCAGGCTACTGCAACGGCTGGCCCGGCCCCCCAGCCAGTGAATGCAATCGAGGCCAGCCTCAGGGACAATAGCGATGTTGAATCAGAGCGACACGCCATGAACCCCACAGGCCCGCACACCGGTTCCGGATCCCTCGCCGACGAGCTGCGTGCCGTGCACGCCACGGGCCGGTCGCGTCCGCTCGACTGGCGATTGGGACAGCTGGCGGCGCTCGAACGCTTGCTCGCCGAGCACGGCAAAACTTTCGCACGGACCCTCGAAGACGACCTCGGCAAGTGCCGGGCGGAGGCCTGGCTGACGGAGATCGATTACGTGGCCGGCGCCGCGCGACACGCGCGACGTCACCTGCGGCGGTGGGCACGTGTGCGCCGCGTGGCCACGCCGCTGTCCCTGCGGCCGGGAAGCAGCCGTGTACTGGCGGAACCGCTGGGCGCGGTACTGGTGCTCAGCCCGTGGAATTACCCGCTGCAGCTCTGCCTGGCGCCGCTGGTGACCGCCCTCAGCGCCGGCAATTGCGTCGCCATCAAACCCTCGGAGCTGGCACCGGCCACGGCCGGCGCCATGGCCCAATTGCTGCCGCGCTACCTGGACCCGGATCACTTCCGGGTGATTGAAGGCGGTGTGGAGACCTCGACCTGGCTGCTGGAGCAGCACTGGGACCACATCATCTTCACCGGCAGTGAGCGCGTGGCCCGCATCGTGATGCAGGCCGCGGCGCGCTACCTCACGCCCGTCACGCTGGAACTGGGTGGCAAGAGTCCCTGCGTGGTGCTGCCGGACGCCGATCTCGGCATCGCCGCGAGACGGATTGCCTGGGCCAAGTTCCTCAATGCCGGGCAATCCTGCATCGCACCGGATTACGTGCTCACCGATGCCGCCACCGCGGCGCGGCTCGCGCCACTGCTGCGGGAGGCGATCGAGTCAATGTACGGTGACGACCCGGCCCGGTCCGCCGATTATGGCCGCATCATCGATGCACGGCATTTCGATCGTCTGCAGGCGCTGCTGGCCGGCGAACACGTTTTCACCGGGGGTCAGGGAGCGCGCGAGACTCTGTATCTCGCCCCGACCGTGCTGACTTCCGTGCAAGCGGACAGCGCAATCATGCAGGAAGAGATCTTCGGGCCGGTGCTGCCCATCGTGGAGTGCGCCGGTCTCGATGCGGCATTGGCATTCATCCGCAGCCGCCCCAAGCCACTGGCCGCGTACCTGTTCACCACGGATGATGACGCGCACCGGCGTATGGCCGAGGTGATCAGCGCCGGCAGCCTCGGCATCAATGACCTGATGCTGTTCATGGCCGTCAAGGAACTGCCCTTCGGCGGCGTGGGACCCAGTGGAACCGGCAACTACAAGGGCGAGGAAGGCTTTCTGCGCCTGAGCCACCAGAAGGCGGTGCTCAAACGCGGACTGCGCCCCGAAATACGATTGCGCTACCCGCCCTTCAGCCGCCGCAAACTGGGCTGGCTCCGGAAACTGCTGTGAGGGGAGCGGCACTGCTGCTGTCTGCGCTGCTGAGCACCTCCCTGTGGGCGGAGGCCGGCAGCTACCGCGTCGAGCTGCTGGTGTTCACCCATCTCGAGGCCGAGGCGGAACCCCTGGAGATCGCGCAGCTGAGATCCTTCACCGAGGTGCTGGATCTCGACGCGCCGGGACTTCCGGGCGAGCCATTCGCCGTGGACGCAATGAGCCCCACCATGGAGGACCTGTGGCGGCGACTCCGGCTCAGCGCGACCTACCGGCCAGTGCTGTTCCATGCCTGGCAGCAGAACCGGGTCGATTACCACCCCCCGGTCCGCGTGCACGATGACGAGGTGCTGGCCGAGCGCCTGCATTTCCCGGGCGACATCGCCTACGTCGATTTACGCCAGCCGGACATGTTCGCTGCCTACCGAATCCGGTATCACCGCCTGGACGGCTCCGCGCAACTGCGCCGCAGCCGGTTTTTGCACCTCGACGTCGATCTCGAGCTGCGCGCGGTGCTGGGGCTACCGGACGCCCCGCCAGCGGATGCACCACTCCCCCCGCCCGTGGCGGAACAACCCACTCCGCAGGCCCTGCCGGAGCCGCCCCCTGGCCCGGCGCAGGTCCATCGCCTGCAGCAGTCCCGCCCGGTCCGCACGGGCGAGCTGCACTATTTCGACGGACCGTACTTCGGGTTGCTGGCCCGGGTCATGACGATCGACCCGGACTGAGGCGGCGGGGACCGGTCTGGCGGCGGTGCCGGATTCGGGCTAGTCTTGTGCATACATCGACGACCGGGGAGGTTCACCGGCATGAATCTTGAAAAGGTCATCTTCGCGTTTTTCATCGTCCTCGCCCTGACGCTCAATTTCGGGTTTTTCCTGGGCGAGATCGACAACCCGGACCACCACGATGCCATGGAGCTCGGGGCGGCCCTCGCGGTCAGCCTGATCGCCACGGTGGTCAAGTTCGGCGACCGCTCGCAGATGGGCGCGGTGCTGCTGGCCACCAGCCTGGTGGCCGATCTGCAATTGCTGGTGGCGGCGTTCATCTGGGCCTACGCTGCCTACGCCGCGGTGGATGGCGTCACCGGACAGGTGATGGCACGTGTGGTCTCGCTGTCAGGCGGGGCGTTGCTGGCCAACCTGGTGTCGGTCACCCTGCTGGTGGCGGAAACCATCGTCATCCGGCGCTAGGCACCCGCGCCGGACGCAGGGACGGCACCATGAATGACGTTGTCTGGTTGACCATGCGGCGTGTCCGCACGCCGCTGATCATCCTGATCCTGGTCTACTTTATCTCGGTCTTCGTCATGGTCTCGATACCGGGGCGGGACGCCTTCGGGCAACCCGTGTCGATGGGCTTCCTGGATGCCGCCTACTTCGTCACCATCATGGCCAGCACCATCGGCTTCGGCGAGATTCCCCACCCGTTCACCGAAACCCAGCGGCTCGTGGCGTTCGGCCTGATCCTGCCGAACGTGATGTCCTGGCTGTACGCGGTGGGCGCCATCCTGGGGCTGGTCCTGGACGAGCAGTTCCGTGCCGTGCTGTACCGCAGCCGGTTCGCCCAGCGGGTGCGCTGGCTCGGCGAGCCGTTCTACATCGTCTGCGGGTTTGGCAACACCGGCAGCATGGTGGTGAGCGGTCTGCTCAGCCGCGGACTGCACGCAGTGGTGCTGGAACGACAACCGGCCACCGTGCACCGGATGATCCTCGATGAAGCCTACGCCCGCGTCCCCGCCCTGGCCTGCGATACCTCGGAGCGCGTGAACCTGGAACTGGCCGGCCTCAACAGCCCCTCCTGCCGGGGCGTGATCGCCACCACCAACGAAGACCACGCCAACCTCATGATCGCCATCACCGCCAAGCTGCTGCGGCCAGCGATACCGGTACTGGCGCGCAGTGAGACGGCCCGGGTCAGCGACAACCTGACCTCGTTCGGCACCGACTACGTGATCGACCCCTACGCCATCTTCGCCGAACGCCTGTTCCTGGCCCTCAGTTCGCCGGTCAAATACCTGGTCCAGGACTGGCTGATCAGCGTCCCGGGCAGCAAATTGCGCGAGCCGCTGCATCCGCCGACCGGGCGCTGGATCGTGTGCGGCGCGGGCCGTTTCGGCTCGCGCATGCTGGAGCGGCTGGAGGACAGCGGTCTGCCCTTCACGGTGGTGGAGGTCCACCCGGAGCGCCTGGAACGCTTCCCGAGCGGCGTACTGGGCCGCGGCACCGAGGCGCACACGCTGCAGGAAGCCGGTCTCCAGGACGCCGTGGGGATCATCGCCGGCACCGGCGACGATGTCGACAACCTGTCCATCATCATGACCGCGCTGGAACTCAACCCCCACCTGTTCGCCGTGGCGCGCCAGGAGCGGCAACAGAACGACGCCCTGTTCGACGCCTCCGGCGCGCACCTGGTCGCGCGCCGCAGCCTGATCGTCGCCCGGCGCATCCTGGCGGTGGCGACCACGCCGCTGCTGCAGACCTTCCTGCAGCACCTGGTGGTCAAGGACGACCGTTTCGCGGAACGGACCAAGGCACGCCTCGAGGCGGTGCTGCATGGCCGCGCCCCCAGCCTGTGGGTCATCGACCTGCAGGGTGACCTGGCGGAGGGCCTGCGCCACGCGCGCGCCGATGGCGTGAACCTGGAACTGGGCCACATCACCCACAACCTGCGCACGGAGGACGCGGAAAGCCTGGCCTGCGTGTGCCTGGTGGTGGAGCGCGGCGCCCAGCGGCTGTTCCTGCCGGAGGCCGATTTCGACCTGCTGGAGGGCGACCGGTTGCTATTCGCCGGGCGCGGCGCCGCTCGCCGCGAGATGCTGTGGGCGCTACTGGATCCCAACGCCCTGCTGGGCTACGCCACCGGCAAACGCTTGCCCCGCGGCGCGATCTGGCGCTGGTGGTGGCGCCGCCGGTATAACCGCTGAGACCAGGCCTGGCTTACTGCAATTCGAACGGGTCGGCATCGGCCAGGAACGGCAAGCGCTCGCGAACCTCCCGCAAGCGCTCCGGCTCGAGGCGACAACTGCCGACGCGCTCCTCGTCGCCCAGCTCCAGCAGCGGCTGGCCGAGCGGATCCAGCACCACGCTCTGGCCAGGATAGTCCTTGCCGTGGCCGTCCTTGCCGACACGGTTCACCCCCACCACGAAACACTGGTTCTCGATCGCGCGGGCGCGCAGCAGCGTCGACCACGCGTCGACGCGGGGCGCCGGCCAGTTCGCCACCACCACTAACAGATCGTAATCGCTGCGGTTCCGACACCACACCGGGAAGCGGATGTCGTAGCACACCTGCGGACAGACGCGCCAGCCATGCCACGCCCATACCTTGCGCTCGCAGCCAGCGGTATATCGCTGGTCTTCGCCCGCGTAGGCGAACAGGTGGCGCTTGTCGTAAAAGCCGACCTCGCCGCCCGGCGACGCCCACAGCAGGCGGTTGCGCAAGCCGTCCGGCGTGGCGATGACGGCACTGCCAGCCAACACGCAGTCGTACTCGCTGGCGAGACTCCGCATCCAGGCTACCGTGGCGCCGTCCATGCCCTCGGCGCTGGACTCCGAATCGCCCAGGAAGCCGGTGCTGAACGTCTCCGGCAGCACCGCGAGATCCAGCTCGGGCAGGTGGTCGGCCAGCAAGGCCTGCAGATGCTCGCGATTGGCCTCGGGCGCCCGCCACCTCAGGCGTGCCTGGACCAGGCCGACGCGCACCGGACCGGCCGGTGCCGGCTCAGCAACGCGAACCATGGCTGTGGCGACTCGTGTTCATGCCACCCCCAGTATAGCCAGCGCCCCGCACCGCCGGAACCGAGCGCTCAGGCCACGAACAGGAAATCACTGCCCTCCCGGCGCCGATGCCGCTCGAGGAACGCGCGGATCTCCGCGCGCGCCCCGCGTGCGCCCACCGCGACCAGCACCATGCACCCGTGCGGTTCGGCGGCGGCTGCTGGCGACCACACGGGCTTGCCCCGCTTCACCCCACCCACGCGCCGCGGATGCACCTCGATGAAACCCTCCACGCTGGCGCCCTCGGCCACCAGCAAGTCATGCATGGTGCGCCCCGTGGGGCCAGCCCCCCAGATAATGATGGGCTGGTCCGGCAACCTGCCATGCACGAGAAAATGGGCCTTGGCCTGTTGGAAGCGCCGGCGCCCATAGCGTGCATCGCTGCGCGTCAGGCGGCTGGAGTGGTCACGCCAACGCAGCACGGTCTCCGCCGGCTTACCCATGCGCATGCCCAGGCGGTCGGCGCGCAGGTAGAGATCGTAGTCTTCGGGCCACTCGCCGTCGCGGTATCCCCCCAGGCGCTCCAGGCTGGCCCGCCGGAACAGGGCCGTCGGGTTGGGAACCGGGCTTTCGATAAACAGCGCGCGGCGAATCGCCTCCGGATGCCGCAGGGAATTCAGCCACCGCTGGTAGTGGCGGTTGCCGCCACGCAGCGGCTCGGCTGCAAACAGCTCCACGCGCCCGCCGGCGATGTCGATGTCGGGGTGCCGGCGCAGGTAATCCAGTTGCAGCTCCAGGCGCTGCGGCAGGGCAATGTCGTCGGCATCCATGCGCGCGATCCAGGGCGCGGCGGCGCGTTCGAAGCCGCAGTTGAACGCCCAGGCGACGCCGCGACCGGTGGCCGGGACGATCCGGCAGCGGGGGTCGGACACCTCCAGTGCCTGCGGGGCCCCGTCACTGCTGTGGTCGTCCACCACCAGCAGCTCCAGCTCACCGAGGGTTTGCCCGAGAATGCTGTCGACCGCCTCCTGCAGGAACGGACCCCCGTTGCGTACCGGCAGGATGACGGATACTTCAGGGCGCAACTCGACCGCCGCTCAGCCGCCCGCCTCCGGCCGCATGTACGGGAACAGCAGCACGTCCCGAATCGAGGGTGAATCGGTCAGCAGCATCACCAGGCGGTCGATGCCCACGCCCTCGCCGCCGGTCGGCGGCATGCCGTATTCCAGCGCGCGGATGTAATCCTGATCGTAATGCATGGCCTCCTCGTCGCCGGCGGCCTTGGCGGCGACCTGCGCCTGGAAGCGCTCGGCCTGGTCCTCGGGATCGTTGAGCTCCGAGAATCCATTGGCGATCTCGCTGCCCATCACGATCAATTCGAAACGGTCGGTAACGCGCGGGTCGGCCTCGTTGCGGCGCGACAGGGGCGAGACTTCGGTGGGATAGGCGGTGACGAATGTCGGTTGCCGGAGCTTGCGCTCGGCGGTCGCCTCGTACAGCTCGGTGAGCAGCTTGCCGGGGCCCCACGAGGATTCCATCGCAATCTCCCGCTGGCGACAGGCGGCGCGCAGGGTGTCGGCATCCCACAGGTCCGCGTCGGCCAGCTCCGGGTTGTGGGCGCGCACGGCCTCCTCCAGCGTCAAGCGGGGAAAAGCCTGTCCGAAATCCAGCAGCTCGCCCTGGTACGCGACCCGGGTATCGCCGGTCACGGCCGCGGCCAGTTCGCGCAACATCGTCTCGGTGAGATCCATCAGGTCGTTGAAGTCCGCATACGCCCAGTAAAACTCCAACATGGTGAATTCCGGGTTGTGTCGCGTAGAGACGCCCTCGTTGCGGAAATTGCGGTTGATCTCGTAAACCCGCTCAAGTCCTCCCACGACCAGCCGCTTCAGGTACAGCTCGGGCGCCACCCGCAGGTACATGTCGAGGTCCAGCGCATTGTGATGGGTCACGAACGGGCGGGCGGCCGCCCCCCCGGGAATGGGGTGCATCATCGGGGTCTCGACCTCCAGGAACTCCCGCCCCGGCGCCTCCATGAACTGCCGCATGAACGCGATGATCCGGGATCGCACGCGGAATACGCCGCGGGTTTCCTGGTTCATGATCAGGTCGAGGTAGCGCTGCCGGTAGCGGGTCTCCGTATCGGTCAGTCCGTGCCACTTCTCGGGCAGCGGCCGCAGCGATTTGGCCAGCAGGCGCAAGTCGGTCAGGCGCACCGACAACTCCCCCTTCTGGGTGCGGAACATGTGGCCGGTACCGCCAATGATGTCGCCGATGTCCCACTGCTTGAACTGCTGGTATACGCCCTCCGGCAGCGCATCGCGCTCCACCACCAGCTGGATCGAACCGGAGCCGTCCTGCAACCGGACGAACGCCAGCTTGCCCATCACCCGCTTGGCCATCATGCGGCCCGCCACGCTGAACGACGCGTCGCGCGCCGCCAGCTCCGCCTGGTCCAGGTCGCCGAATTCCCGCCCCAGCCCGGCGGCCGTCGCCGTGGGCCGGAAATCGTTGGGAAACGCCTCTCCGGACGCCTTCAAACGGTGCAGTTTCTCGCGCCGCTCGGCGATCAGCCGGTTTTCTTCGGACTCCGCCTCGGGAGGTCTTGAGCCGGATTGCCGGTCGTCGTTCATCCTGCCCTCCCCGCCTACAGGCCCTGCTTGAGCGAGGCCTCGACGAACAGGTCGAGGTCGCCATCGAGCACCGCCTGCGTGTTGCCCACCTCGACGCCGGTGCGCAGGTCCTTGATGCGGGACTGGTCCAGCACGTAGGAGCGTATCTGGCTCCCCCACCCGATGTCCGACTTGGTGTCCTCCACCGCCTGCTGTTCGGCGTTGCGCTTCATGATCTCCAGCTCGTACAGCTTGGCCCGCAGCTGTTTCATCGCATGGTCCTTGTTCTTGTGCTGCGAACGGTCGTTCTGGCACTGCACCACGATTCCGCTGGGCATGTGCGTGATGCGCACCGCGGATTCGGTGCGGTTGACGTGCTGGCCGCCGGCGCCGGAGGCGCGGTAGACGTCGATACGCAGGTCCGCCGGGTTGATGTCGATGTCGATGTCGTCGTCGACCTCGGGCGAAACGAACACCGAGGCGAAGGAGGTGTGGCGGCGGTTGCCGGAGTCGAACGGCGATTTGCGCACCAGCCGGTGCACGCCGGTCTCGGTCCGGCACCAGCCGTAGGCGTGGTCACCCCTTACGTGCACCGTGGCGCTCTTGATGCCCGCCACGTCACCGGCGGAAACTTCCACCAACTCGGCCTGCCAGCCGCGCCGCTCGGCCCAGCGCAGGTACATGCGCAGCAGCATCTCGGCCCAGTCCTGGGCCTCGGTGCCGCCGGAACCCGCCTGGATGTCGAGGTAACAGGGGCGATCATCCATTTCGCCGGAGAACATGCGCTGAAACTCCAGCTCGGCAACGCGGCGCTCCAGTGCCTCGAGGTCGGCCGCCACCGCCGCGGCGGTGGCCGCGTCCCCTTCCTCCATCGCCATCGCCAGCAGGTCGGCTGTGTCGGTCAGGCCACGGCCGATACCATCCAGCGCGGTCACCGCCTTCTCGAGGCGCGCCCGCTCCCGGCCCAGTGACTGCGCCCGGTCCGGATCCGCCCAGATTTCGGGGTCTTCCAGCTCGCGGTTGACTTCCTCCAGGCGGTCTCTCTTGCTGGCATAGTCAAAGGTACCCCCTCAGCGCCGCCGTGCGCTGGTTGAGATCTTCGATCTGGTTGACAAGGGGGTTGGTCTCCATGTCTCTGGCGGCGCTGCAAGCCCGGCCCATTCCGGCGCTGCATTGTACACCAAGCCGGTCCTCGGCAGACTTCCGCCATCGTCGCGGGAACCGGGCTGGAGGCGTATAATGGGGTCTGAAACCAGCGCCCGCTCCCGAGCCCGGGGCCGGGCGTGGGGAGCGGCTTGCGACACCCCGTCCGACCCGTCGAGCGCGGCCCGCCGATGCCCGAGGCGCCCCCGAACTTCCAACCAAGGAGGACCAATCCATGAAACGAATTCTGAGCCATCTGACCTGCCTGGCACTGCTGGCCGCCATGACGCTGCCGTCTGCGCTGCTCGCGCAGGAGGACGAAGCCAGCCAACCCCCGCTTGCCTCCGCATGGGTGATGCACCCCAAGGAAGGCCAGTTCGCGGCCATGTACGCCGCCGCGCTGGAACACGTTAAATTCCGTAAGCAGCAGGGCGACAGCCGCAGCTGGATGGCCTTCCAGCCTGTCATCGGCGATCGCATCGACAAGCTGGCATTCCGTTTTTGCTGCTTCGACTGGGCCGATCAGGACGCCTATGCCGCCGAGGACCTCGAAAAGGGGCTGGGCGATCACTGGAACGCCACCGTCGATCAATACGTGGCGGATTACGAGCATTACATGGTGGCGCTGGACTACGAGAACAGCCACTGGAATGACGAGGCGGGGCCGTGGACCTACTTCGCGGTGACCGAGTTCTATCTCTCACCGGGCAAGTCCGCCGCCTTCAATGCCGTCAAGAAGGAATTCATGGAACTGGCCTCCCGGCACAACTGGGCCGACGGCCAGCGTTACTGGTCCTGGGCGACCCGCATCGGCGGCAAGCCGATGGCTTCGATCGCCACGCCCCACAAGAATTTCGCCGACATGGCACCGCCGGAGCAGAATTTCTACCAGTTCCTGGTGGAGAAGGAAGGCCAGGAGGCCACCGACAAGCTGTACGCCCGGCTGTTCGAGACCTTCAAGGGCACCCGCTACACGATCTGGCGGCACATCGAGGAACTCTCCGTCACCTCCGAGTGAGCGTTGCCACGCGATCCTGACGCAACCCGCGGCCCCGGCCGCGGGTTTTTTATGGGTGGGCGGCAGCCGGCCCCGAGGTGTCGCTGGACGGTTCGATGACGCGCTCCACGACCAGTTGGCAGATTCTCTCGCCCCGAAAATGATTGACGTCGAGCCGGTACAGCATGCGGATGCCGGCCGTGTCGGGCAAATCCTCGGGCAGCGTGTTGAAGGCAATGGCATCCACCGCCGTGGGCGCGTCCAGCGGGCGCAGCACCAGCTTCAGGTGGGCGCCCCCCACGACGCGCTGATCGAGGATTTCAAACGCCCCTTCGAACAGCGGTTCGGGAAAATGCTGTCCCCATGGGCCGAGCTCGCGCAACGCACTGGCGAGCTCGAGGTTGATATCGACACCGGCAAGTTCACCGTCGGTGAACACCTCGGCAGCCAGGCTCTCGCCGCCCAACAGGGTCTCGACGGCCCGCTCGAGTTCGGCCGCAAACGCGCGCAGCTGCTCCCCCGCCAGGGTGAGCCCGGCCGCCATGGCATGCCCTCCGAACGCGTGGATCAACCCCGGCTGCCGGGCATCCACCAACGCCAGCGCATCGCGAATGTGCAGGCCCGGCACGGAGCGCGCGGAGCCCTTCAGCAGGCCGGACGCCCCGGATTCCGGCGCGAACACGACGACCGGCCGATGCACGGCCTCTTTCACCCTGGAGGCCACCAGCCCAACGATGCCCTGGTGCCAGGCGTCGTCGTACAGGCACAGGCTTGGCGGTGCCTCGCGGTCCTGCAACTCGCGCAGCCGTGCGCGCAGCTTGGCCATGGCCTCGTCCTCCATCGCCTGCTGGCGGCGGCGGCGGTCCCGGTTGAGCGCGTCGAGCTGCCCGGCCAGTTCGGTGGCCTCTTCCGGATCGTCGCTGAGCAGGCAGCGGATACCCACGCTCATGTCTTCCATCCGGCCCGCCGCGTTGAGGCGGGGCGCGACCGCGAACGCCAGGTCGGAGGCCACCAGGAAGCGGTAATCGCGCTTGCCGAGCTTCAGGAGTGCGAGCAGCCCCGGGCAGGCCATGCCTTGCCGGATACGCTCCATGCCCTGCCGGACCAGCACGCGGTTGTTGTGGTCCAGCGGCACCACGTCAGCGATGGTGCCCAGCGCCACCAGGTCGAGCAGCTCGGCCAGCCGCGGCGGCTTGCGCGGCCCCGAAAACCAACCCCGTTCGGTCAACTCGCGGCGCACTGCGCTCAGCAGGTAGAACACCACGCCCACTCCCGCCAGCGCCTTGCTCGGGAAAGGGTCGCCGGGCAGGTTCGGGTTGACGATCGCATTGGCCGCCGGCAGGGTCTCGCCCGGCAGGTGGTGGTCGGTGACGAGCACCGCGACGCCGAGCGCGCGGGCGCGCTCCACCCCGCGGTTGCAGCAAATCCCCGAGTCCACCGTGATCACCAGGTCGGGCGGGGCATCGGCCAGCGTATCCACCAGCCCGGGCGTCAGCCCATAGCCGAACTCGAAGCGGTTGGGCACCCGGAAGTCCACGCGTTCAGCACCCATGGCGCGCAGCGCCCGCACCGCCAGCGCCGTCCCGGTGGCGCCGTCGGCGTCAAAGTCCCCCACCACGGTGATCTGCCCGCCCTCGCACAGCGTGTCGGCGACCAGCGCGGCGGCCTCGCCCAGCCCGCCGAGCGTGGTCGGCGGATGCAAGCGCCGCAAGCCGAGGTCCAGCGCCTCGCTTGTGGCTATGCCGCGCCCCAGCAAAACCCGGCGCAGGACCGGGTGCAAATCCGGGGGCAGGCGATCGGGCCGCTCGGACAGTACGCGTCGGCGAATGCAGGGTTCCGCTCTCATGCGGTGACGCGCGGCAGGCACCGTGCCTCAGATGTACTCGATGGAGATAATTTCGAGCGCACGGTTGCCGCCGGGCGCCTGGACCTCGACCTCGTCACCCTCCTGCTTGCCGATCAGGGCCCGAGCCAGGGGTGAGGAGATGGCCACCCGGTGGTGCTTGAGGTCCGCCTCGGGGTCACCCACGATCTGGTAGCGCGTCTCCTCCCCCGAGTCGAGGTCGGCGAGGGTCACGGTGGCCCCGAACACCACCCGCCCGTTGGCGTTCACCTTGCCGACGTCGATGATGTGCGCGCCAGACAGCACCGATTCCAGGTGCCGGATGCGCGCCTCGGTGAAGCCCTGCTGCTCCCGCGCGGCATGGTACTCGGCGTTCTCACGCAAATCGCCGTGCGCGCGGGCCTCGGCGATGGCGGCGATGATTGCCGGACGCGCCTTCTTTTTGAGGTGCTGCAATTCCTCGCGCAGTCGCTCCGCGCCCTCGCGCGTCAGGGGGTGCCGGCTCATGGGGCCATCTCCCGATGCAACTGCTGCAGGCTGTGCACCTCGAACTCGTGCTCGTGGTCGATGGCCTCGAGCGTGGCCCAGCCGCGCGCAATGGTCGTGGTGTAGGCCACCTTGCGCTGCAGCGCCTCGCGGCGGATGGAGAATGAATCGGCGATCGCCTGCCGACCCTCGGTGGTGTTGATGATGAACTGGATTTCGTCATTTTTGATGGCATCGACGATGTGCGGCCGGCCCTCGGTCACCTTGTTGATGTGCTCGCAGGGGAAGCCCGCCGCGCGCAGATGCTTGCAGGTGCCATCGGTGGCGATCAGGGTATAACCGCGCGCCAACAGGTCCTCGGCGATCGGCGGCAGGGATTCCTTGTCCGCGTCGCGCACACTGAGAAAGGCCTTGCCCGGCCGCGGAATGCCATACTGCGAAGCCCGCATGGCACGCGCCACGGCTCCGCCGAAGGTCGCTGCGACCCCCATCACCTCGCCAGTGGAACGCATCTCGGGACCGAGAATGGGATCCACGCCGGGAAACTTGATGAACGGAAACACCACTTCCTTGACCGAGAAGAACTCCGGGATTACCTCCTGCAAGACGCCCTGGTCGGCCAGCGAGATGCCGGCCATGCAGCGCGCCGCGACCGAGGCCAGCGGCACGCCGGTGGCCTTCGAGACGAAGGGCACGGTACGCGAAGCCCGGGGGTTCACCTCCAGCACGTAGACCTCGTCGCCGCGCAGCGCGAACTGCGCATTCATCAGGCCCACCACGCCGAGCTCCAGTGCCATCTCGCGCATTTGTGCGCGCAGCGTATCCTGAACCCCGGCGCCCAGCGAATGCGGCGGGATGCTGCAGGCCGAATCCCCTGAATGCACGCCGGCCTGCTCGATGTGCTCCATGATGCCGCCGATCAGCACCTCGCGCCCGTCGCAGACCGCGTCGACGTCCACCTCGATGGCATGGTCCAGGAACCGGTCCAGCAACACCGGCGAGTCGTTCGACACGCTCACCGCGTCCAGCATGTAGCCTCGCAGCTCGTCCTCGCCATGCACCACGTCCATGGCGCGGCCCCCGAGCACGTATGACGGCCGGACCACCAGCGGGTAGCCGATTTCCTCCGCCATCCCAATCGCTTCCTCGACGCTGGTGGCGGTCCGGTTGGGCGGCTGGCGCAGCCCCAGCTTGTGCAGCAGCTTCTGGAACCGCTCGCGGTCCTCGGCCCGGTCGATGGAATCGGGCGAGGTGCCGATGATGGGCACGCCGGCTGCCTCCAGCTCGCGCGCCAGCTTGAGCGGCGTCTGCCCCCCATACTGGACCACCACGCCCCAGGGTTGCTCGCGATGGACGATCTCCAGCACGTCTTCCAGCGTGAGCGGCTCGAAATACAGGCGGTCGGAGGTGTCGTAGTCGGTGGA
>JABAHR010000464.1_pt2 | contig 50444 bp, 51 predicted proteins | sample 7062101 | NCBI WGS metagenome assembly JABAHR01 (sample SAMN14534553, study PRJNA622989) | marine sediment metagenome | biome: marine biome [ENVO:00000428]; feature: marine pelagic biome [ENVO:01000023]; material: deep marine sediment [ENVO:00002113] | place: India: Gulf of Kutch | collected...
AGCCGGCTAGCGGGAGACAGAACGATGCTGCAACCCAAGCGAACGAAATTCAGAAAGCAGCAGAAAGGCCGTAATCGCGGCAAGGCGACCGTCGGTAACAAGGTCAGCTTCGGCGATTACGGCCTGAAGGCGACCACGCGCGGCCGCCTGACGGCGCGCCAGCTGGAGGCGGCGCGGCGCGCCATTACGCGTCACGTGAAGCGCGGCGCGAACATATGGATCCGGGTGTTTCCGGACAAGCCGATCACCAAAAAGCCCCTGGAAGTGCGCCAGGGTAAGGGCAAGGGCAACGTCGAGTACTGGGTTGCCCAGGTGCAGCCAGGGCGCATGCTCTACGAGATTCAGGGCGTCGACGAGGCGCTCGCCCGTGAAGCGTTCCGGCTGGCGGCTGCCAAGCTGCCGGTGCGCACCGCTTTTTCGGTAAGGACGATACTCTGATGGATGCCAAGGAGCTTCGTGCCAAGAGTGATGAGGAGCTGCGCAGAGAGCTCATGGATCTCTCCAGGGAGGCGTTCAACCTGCGCATGCAGCAGGGCACGGGGCAGCTTTCCCGGCCAAACCAGGTCAAAGATGTCCGGCGGAATATCGCGCGGGTGAAAACCATTCTCAATGAACGCCGCAGGGCGGAGAGCAAATGAGCGAGAACATCACGAATCCGCAGAGCGCGGACACGGGAGAGCAGCCGCAGGGTTCGGCCAAAACCCGAACGCTCGTCGGACAGGTTGTCAGTGACAAAATGGACAAGACCATGACGGTGCTCGTGGAACGGCGAGTCAAGCATCCGCTCTACAAAAAATACATTCGGCGCTCGACGAAACTGCATGCGCACGACGAAGAGAACGCGTGCAAGGTCGGCGATCTGGTCAGTATCGAGCAGTGCAGGCCGTTGTCGAAAACCAAGTCCTGGCGGCTGCACGAAATTATCGAGCGTGCTCGCTAAGGCGGAGTGCAGAAATGATACAGATGCAATCGGAGCTGCTCGCAGCGGACAACAGCGGTGCGCGTCGCTTGATGTGTATAAAGGTCCTGGGCGGATCGAGGCGCCGCTACGCGGGCATTGGTGACGTCATCAAGGTGACGGTCAAGGAGGCCATTCCGCGCGGCAAGGTCAAGAAGGGCGAAATGTACAATGCCGTGGTTGTCAGAACGCGCAAGGGCGTGCGGCGGCCCGACGGCTCGCTCATACGGTTCGACAGCAACGCGGCGGTGCTGCTCACCAATCAGCTCCAGCCGGTGGGCACGCGAATCTTCGGCCCTGTGACCAGAGAGCTTCGCAGCGAGCGATTCATGAAGATCGTATCGCTTGCCCCCGAGGTTTTGTGAGCCTCAAGGACAGGGAAAATGGCCAGGATTAGAAAGGGTGACGAAGTCGTGGTGCGCGCGGGCAAGGACAAGGGCAAGCGCGGCACCGTGCTCAGCGTCGCAGACGAGACCGTGGTTGTGGAAGGCATCAATCTTGCAAAACGCCACATGAAGCCGAACCCGCAGCGGGGCACGAGCGGCGGTATCGTCGAGAAGGAGATGCCGATTCACATCTCAAATGTAGCGCTTTACAACGCGATGACGGGCCAGGGTGATCGAATCGGCTTCAAGCGCCTGGAAGACGGAAAAAAGGTTCGAATCTACAAGTCGACGGGCGAGGTCGTCGACGTTTGATTTATTCGGGTAACAGCCATGGCTAGACTGCGCGATCATTATCAGCAGACGGTTCGTCCGGGGCTCAAGGAGCGTTTCGGCTATCGATCCGACATGCAGATCCCGCGGCTCGAGAAGATCACCATCAACATGGGAGTCGGTGAGGCACTCGCCGATAAGAAGATTCTCGACAACGCGGTTGCGGATCTGACGCGAATTTCCGGGCAGCGTCCGGTAGTCACTAAGGCGCGAAAATCAATCGCCGGATTCAAGGTTCGCGAGGGTTGGCCGGTCGGCTGTAAGGTGACGGTGCGCGGAAACCGCATGTACGAGTTTCTCGATCGTCTGATAAATGTGGCGATTCCACGTACACGGGATTTCCGCGGCTTCAGCCCCCGCGCCTTCGATGGCCGCGGCAACTACAGCCTGGGTATTACGGAGCAGATCATTTTCCCGGAGATCGATTACGACCAGATCGACACTATCCGGGGCCTGGACGTCGCCATCACCACGAGCGCCCGAACCGACGAGGAAGGCCGGGCCTTGCTCGAGGCGTTCAATTTTCCATTTCGGCAGAACTGAGCAACGGAATTCGATATGGCCAAGCTTTCCCTGATAAACCGCGAAGCCAAGCGCCTGCGCACGGTGCAGAAATATGCCTCCAAGCGCGCCGCATTGAAGGAAAAGATCAACAAGCAGAGCCTGAGCGCCGAGGAGCGTCTCGCCGCCATGCGCGAGCTTCAGCGGCTGCCGAGGGATGCGAGCCCCGTTCGGCTGCGCAACCGATGCAGGATGACCGGCCGCCCGCACGGCTTCTACAGGAAGTTCGGCCTTGGCAGAAACAAGCTGCGCGAGGCAGCGATGCAGGGCGACGTGCCGGGACTGGTGAAGGCCAGCTGGTGATGTCGGCGGGCACGGTATACGACACGATGCTGAGAGATTCAAGCGAGGCTACCGAGCAATGAGCATGCAGGATCCAATTGCGGACATGTTTACCCGCATTCGCAACGGCCTGTCCGCGGGAAGGCTGCGGGTAGTCATGCCCATGTCCAAGCAGAAGATGGCGATTGCCAGGCTTCTCAAGGAACAGGGGTATATTCGCGATTTTTCCAGCGAGGTGGAGGGCGGCAAACCAGAGCTTGCGATCGTGTTGAAATACCACGAAGGCAAGCCCGTGATCGAGACGATTAAGCGCGTGAGCCGTCCGGGTCTGCGTATCTTCAAGAGCAAGGATGAGTTGCCGAAGGTCATGAATGGCCTCGGTATTGCGATCATTTCCACCTCCAAGGGTCTGATGACCGACCGTGCGGCGCGTGAGGCCGGCCACGGCGGCGAAGTCGTCGGCATCGTCACCTAGGGGCACGCAGCATGTCGAGAGTTGCGAAAAAACCAATCAACGTGCCGTCAGGCGTCGAGGTCACGATCAACGGTCAGTCGGTCACCGTCAAGGGACCCAAGGGGACTCTGGAGCATCGCGTTCACGATACCGTTGAGGTCGCGCACAACGACGATGTGCTCGCCTGCACGGCTCGGGAAGGCAGCGAGAACGGCGTGTCACACGCCGGCACCACGCGCGCGGTCATCAATAACATGGTGGTCGGGGTCAGCGAGGGATTCGAGCGGCGCCTGCAGCTGGTGGGCGTCGGATATCGAGCCCAGATGCAGGGCAATGCGGTCAACCTTTCGCTCGGATTTTCCCATCCGATCACGTTCCAGGCGCCCGAGGGCGTCACGCTGGAGACGCCGTCGCAGACGGAGATCGTGGTGCGGGGCGTGGACAAGCAGAGAGTCGGGCAGGCCGCCGCGGAAATTCGCGCTTTCCGTCCTCCGGAGCCTTACAAGGGTAAAGGAGTCAAGTACGAAGGCGAGTACATTCAACGCAAGGAAGCGAAAAAGAAATAGGTATCGAGATGGAAAAGAAAAGGATGAGGATTCGGCGCACGCGACGCCCGCGAGCGAAGCTTCGCGAGCTCGACGTGCCGAGACTGAGCGTGCATCGCACGCCTTGCCACATCTATGCGCAGATTATCGTCTCCGGCGGTGCCGAGACGCAGGTAAGTGCCTCGACCGTCGAGTCCGAGGTGAAAAAAGAGGTGGGTTACGGCGGCAACATCAAGGCCGCTACGGTCGTTGGCCGTCTGATTGCCGAGCGCGCGCTCGCCAAAGGCTTCAAGGCCGTCGCTTTCGACCGTGCCGGCTTCAAGTACCACGGCCGCGTCAAGGCGCTGGCAGAGAGCGCCCGCGAACACGGGCTGCAGTTCTAAGGATCGAACCATGGCGAATTTTCAGAGTCCAACCAGCGGCGACGAACTCATGGAGAAGCTGGTCGCCATCAATCGGGTGGCCAAGGTGGTGAAAGGCGGGCGTCAGTTCGGCTTCACCGCCCTCACCGTGGTCGGTGACGGCAAGGGTCGGGTGGGCCTCGGCCGCGGCAAGGCTCGCGAGGTTCCCGCGGCCATCCAGAAGGCCATGGAGAACGCCCGCAAGAACATGATTTCAGTGGCCCTCAAAGGCGGCACACTGCAGTATCCGATGATGGCCCGCCACGGCGCGGCCAAGGTCTACATGCAGCCCGCGTCTGAAGGCACCGGCATCATCGCCGGTGGCCCGATGCGCGCCGTTTTCGAGGTGCTGGGCGTGCGCGACGTGCTCGCCAAATGTGTCGGCTCGCCCAATCCCATTAACGTCATCCGGGCGACCGTGAAAGGTCTCGCCGACATGGCCTCGCCCGAGCAGATCGCCTCCAAGCGCGGCCTGCCGGTCAAGCAGATTGTTGGATAAGCCATGGCGCGCGCAGGTTCAGACAAAAAGACCATCAGGGTCACCCTGGTTCGCAGCCGCCACGGCCGGCTCAGGAGCCACCAGGCCTGCGTGAGAGGGCTGGGGCTGCGCCGGATGCATCAGACCGTGGAAGTCGAGGACACGCCCTGCACCCGCGGCATGATCAACAAGGTCTCGTACATGGTGCGGGTCGAGGAGGCGTGACAGCCATGCGCTTGAACGAATTGAAGCCTGGGCAGGGTGCCCACACGCGCTCCAGGCGCGTCGGCCGGGGAGCCGGCTCGGGCTCGGGAAAGACCGGCGGCCGCGGCCACAAGGGGCAGCGCTCGCGCTCCGGTCGCAAGTCGACGGTGGCCTTCGAGGGCGGCCAGATGCCGCTGCACCGGCGTCTGCCCAAGTTCGGCTTCGTGTCGCGCAAAGGGCGTTTCAATGCCGAGGTGCGTGTCGCCGACCTCGCTTACGTGGACGCTGAGACCGTCGACCTGGACGCGCTGCGCGCGGCGAAAATCATCGCCAAGCGCGCCAAGCGGGTCAAGATCATCGCGGCCGGCAAGCTCGACAAGGCGGTAGTGGTCAAGGGCGTCGCCGTGACGCCGGGCGCGCGGGCGGCCATCGAGGCTGCCGGCGGCAAGGTGCAGGAGAGCTGATGGCGCGCACGCCCAAAGCCGCCGGCGGCCCCACCGCAGAGCTCAAGCACCGCCTGCTGTTCGTGCTCGGGGCGCTTATCGTCTACCGGGTCGGGTCCTTCATTCCCGTGCCCGGAATCGATCCAATCGCCCTCGGACTGCTCTTCGATCAGCAGCGCGGCACCATCCTCGACATGTTCAACATGTTCTCGGGAGGCGCGCTCGGTCGCTTCTCGGTATTCGCCATCGGCATCATGCCGTACATATCCGCGGCCATCATCATGCAGCTTCTCACCCACGTGGAGCCGCGCCTCAAGGAGCTGCGTAAGGAAGGCGAGGCCGGGCGGCGCAAGATCACGCGCTACACCCGCTACGGCACGGTGGCCCTGGCGAGCTTCCAGGCGCTCGGTGTCGCCATCGCGCTCGAGGGCCAGCAGGCGGGCGCCCTTCCGGTCGTCATCGATCCGGGTCTCGGATTCCGCATCACCACCGTGGCGACGCTGGTGACCGGGACCGTGTTTCTCATGTGGCTCGGCGAGCAGATCAGCGAGCGCGGTGTCGGCAACGGCATCTCGATGATCATCTTCGCCGGCATCGTAGCCGGTCTGCCGAGCGCCATCGGAGGGACGCTCGAGCTCGCGCGCACGGGCGAGCTGCACGTGCTGCTGGTGCTCGTGATTATGGTGCTGGCGCTCAGTGTCACGGCGTTCGTGGTCTTCGTCGAGCGCGGGCAGCGCCGTATAACGGTCAACTACGCCAAGCGCCAGGTGGGGCGCAGGATGTACGGGGGACAGAGCAGCCATCTGCCGCTCAAGCTCAACATGGCCGGCGTGATTCCGCCGATCTTCGCCTCCAGCATCATCCTCTTCCCGGCCACCCTCGGCGGCTGGTTCGGAAGCGCCGAGGGTCTGACCTGGCTACGGGATCTGTCCACGACCCTTTCGCCGGGGCAGCCGCTCTACGTGATGTTCTACGCGGCCGCCATCATTTTCTTCTGTTTCTTTTACACGGCGCTGGTCTTCGACCCGAAGGAGACCGCCGAGAACCTCAAGAAGTCGGGTGCGTTCATCCCGGGTATTCGCCCGGGGGACCAGACGGCGCGCTATATCGACGGGGTGATGACCCGGCTGACCCTGTGGGGAGCGGGCTATATCACGGCAGTCTGCCTGCTGCCCGAGTTCATGATCGTGCAGTGGAGCGTACCGTTCTACTTCGGTGGCACCTCGCTGCTCATCATCGTCGTGGTGACCATGGATTTCATGGCCCAGGTGCAGGCCCATATGATGTCGCACCAGTACGAGGGGCTGCTGAAAAAGGCTAATTTGAAGGGCTATGGCCGCAGCGGCGTAACCCGCTGACGGGTGGGGCGCGAGACGAGGAGACCGGGATGAAAGTCAGGGCATCGGTAAAGCGCATGTGCCGCAACTGCAAGGTCATTCGGCGCAAGGGCGTCGTGCGCGTTATCTGCAAGGACGCGCGGCACCGGCAGCGGCAGGGCTGATCGCAGCTTAACAGTTTGATTTTGTGAGAAATTCGGATTACACTCCGGCAATTTTGACAGTCGCGCGGAGTTAACGCAGAAGAGACCGACGGCATGGCAAGAATCGCTGGCATCAACATTCCCGACCGCAAGCACGCTTGGGTGTCGCTGACATCCATTTACGGAATCGGCCGCACCCGGGCGCTCGCCATCTGCGCGGACGCGGGTATCCAGCCGGAGGCGATGGTCAAGGACCTCACCGAAGAGGAGCTCGACAGCCTGCGAAGCCAGGTGTCGCGCTACACCATCGAGGGCGACCTGCGCCGCGAGGTGTCGATGAGCATCAAGCGACTGATGGATCTCGGAAGCTACCGGGGGATCCGTCACCGCCGCGGTCTGCCCGTACGCGGCCAGCGCAGTCACACCAACGCGCGTACCCGTAAGGGCCCGCGCAAAATCATCAAGAAGTAATCCGTACCAGACCGGATCGGGATTCATCGAACATGGCCAAGCCGAAGCCCAAAGCAAAGAAGAAGGTCAAACGCACCGTCACGGACGGCATCGCCCACGTGCACGCTTCGTTCAACAACACCGTTATCACCATCACCGATCGACAGGGCAACGCGCTTGCCTGGGGCACCGCCGGTGCCAGCGGCTTCAAGGGCTCTCGCAAGAGCACCCCGTTTGCCGCCCAGGTGGCGGCGAGCCGAGTTGCCGAGAGCGTCAAGGAGAACGGCGTGAAAACCCTCGAGGTGCGCGTGAAAGGACCCGGTCCGGGTCGTGAGTCGGCCGTCCGGGCGCTGAACAACGCGGGTTTCAAGATTACCAGCATCACCGATGTCACCCCGATCCCTCACAACGGTTGCCGCCCGCCGAAGAAGCGCCGGGTTTAGACGCGAATTAAAGAACAATCATGGCAAGATACACAGGACCGAAATGTCGATTGAGCCGCCGGGAAGGCGCCGACCTTCTGCTCAAGAGCCGCGCGCGGCCGCTCGATTCGAAGTGCAAGCTCGAGACGCCTCCCGGGCAGCACGGTGCACGCCGTCAACGCCGCATGTCCGACTATGCGCTGCAGCTGCGGGAGAAGCAGAAGCTGCGGCGCATGTACGGCGTGCTCGAGAGGCAGTTCCGGAACTATTACGAGAAAGCCGCTCAGAAGAAGGGCGCCACCGGTGAAAACCTCTTGAAGGCCCTCGAGTGCAGGCTGGACAACGTCGTGTACCGCATGGGCTTCGGCTCGACGCGGGCCGAATCCCGTCAGCTGGTCAGCCACAAGGCGATCATGGTCAATGGCCGCTGCGTCAACATTCCCTCGTACCCGATCAAGCCGAATGACGTGGTTGCCATCCGCGAAAAGGCCAAGAAGCAGGCCAGGATTCAGGATTCCCTCTCAGTCGCTGAGCAGTACGGCTTTCCCGATTGGGTCGAAGTCGACTCTGGCAAGATGGAAGGCGTATTCAAGGCTGTGCCCGAGCGCGAGGAGCTGCCGCCGGACATCAGTGAACAATTGGTTGTCGAGCTCTACTCCAAGTAGTTACGACGAAGGAGAACAGTACCCATGCAGGTTGCTGCTACACAGCTACTCACACCCCATACCGTTCAGGTTCAGGAAGTCGGTGCCAACACGGCAAAGGTCGTCCTCGAGCCTCTTGATCGGGGCTTCGGCCATACTCTCGGAAATGCCCTGAGGCGCGTGCTGCTGTCCTCGATGCCGGGATGCGCCGTCACCGAGGTCGAGATCGAGGGCGTGCTGCACGAGTACACCACCATCGAGGGCGTGCAGGAAGACGTGACCGAGATTCTGCTCAATCTCAAAGGGCTCGCCATCCGCATGCACTCGCGCAGCGAATCGGTGCTCACCATCAACAAGAAGGGACCCGGGACGGTCCTCGCGAGCGACATCGTTCTCGACCACGACGTGGAGGTGCTGAATCCCGATCACGTGATTGCGCATCTTACCAAGGCAGGGCAGCTCAATATGAGCATGACCGTGCAGCAGGGTCGTGGCTACCACCCGGCGGCTGCGCGCGTTGCCGAGGAGGACGTGGAGCGGCCCATCGGCAAGCTTCTTCTCGATGCCTCCTTCACACCGGTGCGTCGCGTCTCCTACGTGGTGGAGAGCGCGCGCGTCGAGCAGCGCACCAACCTGGACAAGCTCATTATCGAGCTCGAGACCAACGGTACGCTGGACCCCGGTGACGCGATTCGGCATGCGGCGACGCTGCTCCAGGAGCAGCTGGCGTACTTCGTTGGTCCGACGACGGCGGAAGAAAAGCCAAAGCCCTCAGCGGAGCCCGATATCGATCCCATCCTGCTGCGTCCGGTGGACGATCTCGAGCTGACAGTACGCTCGGCGAACTGCCTGAAGGCGGAAAGCATCTACTACGTCGGAGACCTGATCCAGCGCACCGAGGTGGAGCTGCTGAAGACGCCTAACCTCGGCAAGAAGTCCCTGACCGAGATAAAGGACGTGCTCGCGGCGCGTGGCCTTTCGCTGGGCATGCGGCTCGAGAACTGGCCGCCGGCGGGGCTTTACGGCGAAGACAAGGACTAGTGAAGGGATCCTGCGCGCACGCAGCGCGATAGTAGCGAGAGAATCACCATGCGTCATCGCAAGAGCGGCCGCCACCTGAACCGAACCCGCAGTCACCTGCAGGCCATGTTCAGGAACATGTCCTCGTCTCTCGTGCGGCACGAGCTCATCAGGACCACGCTGCCCAAGGCAAAGGAGCTGCGCCGGGTGGTCGAACCCCTGATCACGCTTGCCAAGACCGACAGCGTCGCCAACCGGCGTCTCGCTTTCGACCGGCTGCGCGACAGGGACTCGGTGACCAAGCTCTTCAACGAGCTGGGCCCGCGCTACCGCGAGAGGCCGGGCGGCTACCTGCGTATTCTCAAGTGCGGCAGCCGCCCCGGGGACCGTGCACCGATGGCCTACGTGGAGCTCGTGGACCGGCCGGCGGCCGCGCAGGAGGGCGCCTCCGTCTCCTCCGAGTGAGGCGGCCCGCGGCCTCGCCGTCGCCGGGTGCCGGCCCCGCGCCTGGTTGGAGCGGACCGCGTAGCGGGTCATCATCCCGGCCATGATCCTGCTGTTCACGGACTTCGGACGCGACGGGCCTTACCTTGGACAGGTGCGCATCAGCATCGAGCGCCACGCGCCGGGTATGCCGGTCATCGACCTGGTCTCGGACCTCACGCCCTTCAATCCGCGCGCCGCGGCCTACCTGCTGGCATCCCTCGCTGACGAGATACCGCCCGGGTCGGTTCTGCTCGGTGTGGTCGACCCGGGGGTGGGCACCGACACCCGCGAGCCGGTGGTCATGCGCGCGGCGGATCGCTGGTACGTGGGACCGGGCAACGGCCTCTTTTCCATTGTCGCGCAGCAGCAGCCTCCGTCGCAGATCTGGCGCGTCACCTGGCGGCCGCTGAAGCTTTCCGACAGCTTTCACGGCCGCGATCTGTTCGCGCCGGTCGCGGCGATGCTGGCGCGCGGTGACGAGGTCCCCGGTGAGCCGGCTGACGTGGCCGCCATCGGCCCTCAGGACTGGCCCGACGATCTGGCCGAGATCATCTACCTGGACGCCTTTGGAAACGCCATGACCGGCATACGTGCGAGCACCTTGGACGCCGACGACAGCCTACGCGTGCGAGGTCGAGACATCGCGCCGGCGCGCACCTTCGGCGAGGTGGCGCCCGGGGAGAGCTTCTGGTACCCCAATTCCTGCGGGCTGGCCGAGATCGCGGTCAATCAGGGCAGCGCCCGCGAGCACCTCGGCCTCTCGGTCGGCGACTGCGTGGCGGCGCCGTCCCGGTCGACGTAGCGCCTATCGCCCGCATCGAGCCGGCCTCGGCCGAGCCGCAAGCCGTCTACACTTCCTAATCTGGGGCCGCAGGGTCTCGAGCGCTTCGAGCGCTGCGCTGCCTGATGGCGCGGCAAACTTTCGGCGGAATTCATGAGCATTTTTCTCGTGCCGATAGGCATCATTGTCGTCCTGCTCGCCTCCAGCTATGGGTGGGGAAGTCTGGTCGCGCGCGCTATCTATGGACAGCGGCAACCGGCGGGATTCTCCTCGGCGCTCGGGTGCGCGGTCTGGATTTTCGTCGGGGGCGTTCTGAATATCACCCATACCATCGGCCCGTTTTCGCTCAATGCTCTGATTGTCGTCGGCATCGGGCTGACCCTTCTCGACTTGCTCCAATCACCGCGCCCGAAATCAGACATGCATCCACGACCCGAGCATCTGCCGAAGCTGATAATTCTGGTGGTTACAGCGTTTTACGCGTTTACCTTGTTGCCAACGACCGCGTTCAACTTTCACGACGACTTTCACACCTATCTTTTGTATCCGATGCAGATGCTGCAAACGGGTGCCGCCGGCACAGCCGTCGATGATTTGCGTGGCTACGGCACATTAACCGCGCAGTCATTTCTGCTCTCACCGCTGCTTCTCTACCTGCCGATCAGCTTCGCCAACGGATTCGATCTCGTATTCTGTTACATGGTTTGCGGCTTTCTGATCGATGACATCGGAAAGAAAGCGGGCCTTCACTGGCTTTTTAGATTGATACCGGTTCTGGCATTCATTCTCATCCACCCTCTGTACGTGAATCTGTCAGCGCTTTATTCGGGCAGTTTGATGGTTCTGGGACTCCTGTACGCGTCGAGACTGGCGGCTGAGGTCGAGCCGGGAAAGCTGGGAGCGCTGATTGTCGGTTTGCTGCCACCGGCGCTGTTCGCGTCCTGTCTCGCCTCGTTGAAGCTCACCTTTGTCGGATTCGTCGCGGTCTATGTGGTGTCGTTTATCGCGTTTTTTCCGGCACTGGGCTGGCAGGCGAGGCAGGCTATTTGGGCGGGGGCATCCCTGATTTCGATGTCACTGCTTCTCGCTCTACCCTGGGCGGCGGTTTCCCTCAGCAGCTACAGCGAGCTCATCGGCAAGGCGATTGCCAATATCACAGGTTCCGGGGGCTGGAGCTATGACGGTTCCGATACGAGCACCGGGCCGATGGGGCTCTTTTCCGCATCGCGCCTTTCCTGGGGAGGCAGCTTCATCGCTTATCTGCTGATGCTTTTTGCAATCGCGCTCGCCCTGGCGGGCTCCATGCGCCGTTTATGGCGCAGCGAGCGGGTCGCGCGCGATCGAAATCTCATCGTCGGGGCGTCAGCATTTATTGCCGTTCTGCTTAGCACCGTGTTGATTTCCTATCAAGTGCGGCCGGACCTCACGGTTCGCTATGCGACGCCGTTGTTGATCGCGGTGTTTCCGATGACGATCTCTCTGCTCGCATCTTCGCTTTCATTGCAGATCTCACAGGACAGGGCAGTGCGGATGTCCACGCTCGGGGCCATCCTCCTGATCGGCCAGGTGCTGGTGATCGGACAGTTCGTGGACGTATTTGCAACCAACCTGTCGAAAGCGCTGAGGCAGGGCACCATTCTCTCGTTTCCGTTGAGCGGCAGGGGCTTTACATTCATTCACTCTGCATTGGCGCGTGAAACCCGTGACGCGGTTCGTGCAGCGCAGGACACGATCCCGCAAGGCGAACCGTTTTTCGCGTGGCTGGCGACGCCATTTCATCTGGATTTCGCCAGAAACGGGATCCTGACTCTGGATACGCCGGGTCTCGCCGTGCTGGCGGACAGGGTAGACCTGGAGTCCGGCCACCCGGGTTTCGTCGATTACCTTCGGCGAAGGGGTATTCGGTACCTGATGTGGAATGAGAACAGTCCGGGAATGCGCGGTGAGAAGGCACTCGAGTGGGAGCTCAATACCCGCCGCCAAGCGTTGGCGAGAGACAACCTGAAAATGATCCAAACCATGCGCGCGTTGAGCGACACTCACGTGAGTCTTTTTGACGACGGCTCGCTGGTCGTCATCGATATCGGGGAAGGCTAGGCGACCGGGTTGCCGCCGGCATCACTCGTTCGAATCGAGCCTGCTCTTCATGAGTGCGCTCACCTGCTGCGGGTTCGCTTTTCCCTGCGATGCCTTCATTACCTGGCCGATCAGATATCCCAGTACCTTGGTCTTGCCAGATCGGTACTGCTCGACCTGGGCCGGATTATCTGCGAGGACCTGATCCACAGCCTGTTCGAGGGCGCCGTGGTCCGACATCTGCCTCAGACCATGTTTTTCGATCACGCTGTCGGCATCGCCCTCGCCGTCCCACATGGCGGTAAGGGCTTCCTTGGCGCCGGTCCCTGAGACGGTGCCGTCGGCGATGCGCGCGAGCAGCCCGGCGAGACCCGCGGCGCTCACCGGGCTCGCTTCGATCTCCAGCTGATGGCGATTGAGATGCGCCGCCAGCTCACCCGTGATCCAGTTGGCCGCCAGCTTCGGGTCACAGTGGGCTGCGTCCACGGTGGCTTCGAAGTAGTCGGCCAGCGGACGATTCCCGGCCAGCTGTGCCGCGAGCGCGCCGCTGAGGCCGAACTGCTGCTGGAAACGATACCGGCGCGCCTCCGGCAGCTCGGGCAGGTCTGCACGCACGGCCTCGATCTGAGCCTCGGAGACGACCACGGGCAGCAGATCCGGATCCGGGAAATACCGGTAGTCCTCGGCTTCCTCCTTGCTGCGCATGGCCCGCGTCTCGTCGCGCGCCTCGTCGTAGAGACGCGTCTCCTGGATCACCGGCCGGCCGCTTTCGAGCAGCTCCGCCTGACGCGCGATCTCGAACTCGATAGCGCGCTCCACGAAGCGAAAGGAGTTGAGGTTCTTGAGCTCGGTGCGGGTGCCGAGCGTCGTAGAACCGGCGGGTCGCAGCGAGACGTTGGCATCGCAGCGAAACGATCCCTCCTGCATGTTGCCGTCGCAGATGCCGAGGTAGCGGACCAGAGAGTGCACGGCGCGCATGTAGGCGACCGCCTGGGCAGCCGAGCGCATGTCGGGTTCGGAGACGATCTCGATGAGCGGCGTGCCGGCGCGGTTGAGATCGATTCCCGTCATGCCCTGGAAGACATCGTGCAGGGATTTTCCGGCGTCTTCCTCCAGATGCGCGCGGGTTATGCCGACTCGGAAGGTTTCACCGTCCTCCTGCGTGACCTCGACGTGTCCGTCGTGGACGATGGGCAGCTCATACTGGCTGATCTGATAGCCCTTGGGCAGGTCCGGATAAAAGTAGTTCTTGCGGGCAAAAACCGAGCGCCGCGCGATCTGCGCATCGATGGCGAGTCCGAACGCGATGGCCATGCGCACCGCCTCGGCGTTGAGCACCGGCAGGACCCCCGGAAGACCCAGATCCACCGCGCACGCCTGGGTGTTCGGCGCCGCTCCGTAAGCGGTGGCGGCGCCCGAGAAGATCTTGCTCCTGGTCGCGAGCTGGGCGTGAATCTCGAGACCGATAACGGGTTCCCAATGCATGTCTGCGCGCCGCGTGTGCCGACTCAGCCCATGCCCGGCGGTATGCGCGCGTGCCAGTCGCTCACCTGCTGGTACTGGTGAGCGACGTTCAGGAGACGCGCTTCCTCGAAATAGTTTCCGATGAGGTGCAGCCCGACGGGCAGGGCCTGGGCGAATCCTGCCGGGACGGATGCCGCCGGGAGGCCGGCGAGATTGACCCCGGTGGTGTACACGTCGCAGAGATACATGGCAATGGGGTCATCGGACTTCTCGCCGATGGGAAAGGCGACATGCGGGGTGGTCGGCCCGGCGAGGACGTCGAATGTCTCGAAGGCCTTCTGAAAGTCGTCGCTGATGCGCCTGCGCAGCTGCTGGGCCTTGAGGTAGTAGGCGTCGTAGTAGCCCGCCGAGAGAACATAGGTGCCGACCATGATGCGTCGCTTGACCTCGGTGCCGAAGCCTTCGCTTCGGCTGCGCTTGTACATGTCCAGCAGATCCGTGGCGCCTTCGGCGCGATAGCCGTAGCGCACGCCGTCGTAGCGTGACAGGTTGGACGAGCATTCCGCAGGGGCGACCACGTAGTAGACCGGTACGGACAGTGACGCATGGGGAAGGCTGACGTCGCCGATGATCGCGCCGAGACGTTCGAGCTCGCGGATCGCCTGCTCGACGCACGTGCCAACCTGGCCGTCGAGGCCCTCGTCGAAGTACTCCCTGGGCAGTCCGATGCGCAGGCCCGAGAGCGGCTCGGCGAGCATCGCCGGGTATTCCTCCACCGGCCTGTCGATGCTGGTGGAGTCGCGTGCATCGAAGCCCGCCATCGCGGCCAGCAGCCAGGCGGCGTCCTCGGCGCTGCGCGCCATGGCGCCGCCCTGATCGAGGCTCGAGGCAAAGGCCACCATGCCGAAGCGCGAGACGCGTCCGTAGGTGGGCTTGATGCCGGTCACGCCGCACAGGGCCGCGGGCTGGCGAATCGAGCCGCCGGTGTCGGTGCCGGTCGCCAGCGGCGCCAGGCGCGCCGCCACCGCCGCCGCCGAGCCCCCGGAGGAGCCCCCCGGGACGCGCTGCGGGTCCCAGGGATTGCGGGTCGGCCCGTAGAAGCTCGCCTCGGTGGACGAGCCCATGGCGAACTCGTCCATGTTGGTCTTTCCCAGCATGCACAGGCCGGCGGCGTCGAGGCGCTCGACCGCCGTGGCGTCATAGGGGGCGACGAAATTGTCGAGCATGCGCGACCCGCAGCTGGTGCGCACGCCGCGGGTGCAGAAGATGTCCTTGTGCAGCAAGGGGATGCCCGTCAGCGGGCCGGCGCTGCCGTTGGCGAGCCGCGCATCGGCGGCCCGGGCCTGGGCCAGCGCCCGCTCGCCCGTGACCGATATGAGGCTGTTCAGGCGCGCGTCCAGCGCCTCGATGCGGGCGAGGCAGGCCTCGACGAGCTCCACGCTCGAGAACGCCCGGCTGCGCAGCCCCCGCTGCAGCTCGGCTACGGATTTGTCGTGCATGGCCTCGCTCAAGCTTGGTGGATCCCGGGCCGATGATTACTCAGGGTGCGCAATCGCGGCGGATTCGGCTGGCGGTCCGGCGGATGGGCCCTACTCGACGACCCGGGGCACCAGGTAGAGGCCGTCCTCCACCGCCGGCGCACAGGCCTGGAACGCACCGCGACGGTCTTCCTCGGTGACCCGGTCCTCGCGAAGCGGCTGGACGGCGTCCAGGGGGTGGGCCATGGGGGTCACCCCCGAGGTGTCGACGGCGTCCATGCGGCCGACGAAATCGAGGATTCGCGCGAGCTCCTCGGCGGTCCGCGAGGCCGCCTGCTCGCTCACTTCGAGGCGCGCCAGGTGGGCGATGCGCGCGATCTCTTGCCGATCGATGGACATGGTGGAATTTTGCTTAGGAAGGCCGGTTAAATCCCTATATTACTTGATGAAAGTGGGGCTCGCTGCTAGATTACAGAAGGTTTTCGTTGGTTTTTTCCGCCCACTTACACGAGCCGTTGACGCGCCCATCCATGTCGGGACTGAGGCCACTGTGCGGGCGAATTATACTTGGCGAATCAAGCCATTGGTAATCGCCTCTCCCAGCCAAGGTAGGTCCTGATGTTCAAGCGCGTTCGGGGGATTTTCTCCAACGACCTCTCCATCGATCTCGGCACAGCCAACACCCTCATCTACGTGCGCGGCAAGGGCATCGTTCTCAACGAGCCCTCGGTGGTTGCCATCCGTCAGGAGCGGGGACCGGGCGGCACCAAGAACATCGCCGCGGTCGGCGAGTCGGCGAAAAGCATGCTCGGGCGCACGCCCGGGAACATCATGGCCATCCGGCCGCTCAAGGACGGCGTCATCGCCGACTTCACCGTCACCGAGAAGATGCTCCAGCACTTCATTCACAAGGCCCACGAGAACAAGTTCCTGCGTCCCAGCCCGCGGGTGCTGGTGTGCGTGCCCTGCGGCTCGACCCAGGTGGAGCGGCGCGCCATCCGCGAATCCGCGGCTGGTGCGGGCGCCCGTGAGGTGTTTCTCATCGAGGAGCCGATGGCGGCGGCGATCGGGGCGGGGATGCCGGTGAGCGAGGCGAGCGGCTCCATGGTGCTCGATATCGGCGGCGGCACCACCGAGGTGGCGGTGATCTCGTTGAACGGAATCGTCTACTCGGAGTCGGTGCGCATCGGCGGAGACCGGTTCGACGAGGCGATCATCAATTACATCCGCCGTAACTATGGCACGTTGATTGGCGAGGCAACGGCGGAACGCATCAAGCACGAGGTCGGATCCGCCTATCCGGGCAGCGAGGTGAAAGAGATCGACGTGCGTGGGCGCAACCTCGCCGAAGGTATCCCGCGCAGCTTCGTGCTCAACAGCAACGAAATTCTCGAGGCTCTCCAGGAGCCGCTTTCCGGCATCGTCAGCGCCGTCAAGACTGCGCTCGAGCAAACGCCCCCCGAGCTCGGCGCCGACGTAGCCGAGCGCGGCATGGTGCTCACCGGCGGTGGCGCGCTGCTCAAGGACCTGGATCGCCTTTTGATGGAGGAAACCGGAATTCCGGTGATCATCGCGGAGGATCCGATGACGTGTGTCGCCCGGGGCGGCGGACGCGCGCTCGAGATGGTCGATGAGAAGGGCGTCGATGTGTTTGCGCTAGAGTAGGCGGCTGCGTTCGCACCGCGGGCGGGCGCGCGACGGTCGGCCCCGAACAGCGTGGGTTTGGAGCGGAACTAATTAAGCCGAATAAACCACTCTTCGACCGCGGGTCTGCATCACTGGCCCGACTGCTTGCCGTCAGCGTCTTGTCGGTGGTTCTGATGACGGTCGACCACCGCGCCGGTCATCTCGAGGCGCTGCGAAGCGTCTTGAGTACGCTGGTCTATCCCCTTCAGGTCGCAGTGGATCTGCCCATCCAGGCCGGCAACTGGCTGGCGGAGCAATTGTCCTCGCGCCATCGTCTCATCACCGAGAACGCGCGTCTGCGCCAGGAGCAGTTTCTGCTCGCCACAAAGCTCGAAAAGTTCGCCGACCTGGAGGCAGAGAACCGGCGTCTGCGCGATCTGCTCGACTCCTCGGCGAAGGTCGGCGAGCGCGTGCTGGTGGCGGAGCTTCTTTCGGTCGACATGGATCCGTACAGCCGACGCATCGTGCTCAACAAGGGCAGTCGGGACGGGGTCGAGTCGGGGCAATCGCTCATCGATTCCAACGGCGTCCTCGGCCAGGTTGTTCACGTGGCGCCCTTCTCGAGCAATGCGCTGCTCATCACCGACCCGAGTCACGCCCTGCCGGTGCAGAATCATCGCAGCGGCCTGCGCTCGGTGGCCGTGGGCACCGGCCCGCTCAATCAGCTCGAGCTCGCGCACCTTCCCAACAACGCCGACGTGCGCATCGGCGACCTGCTCGTGACCTCGGGGCTCGGCGGCAGGTTTCCCGCCGGATATCCGGTGGGGCGCATTGTCAATATCGAGCGCAATCGCGGTCGACCGTTTGCGACGGTCATGGTGCAGCCGAGTGCACGGCTGGAGCGCAACCGCGAGGTCTTGCTGGTCTGGCCGGCGGAAACGGATGACCCATCGGACACCATGACGACGAACACGGAGGGGGCGGAGTGAGCACCACGCGCGTCGGCTATACGGCCATCGCGGCGAGCTTCCTGGTCGCCCTGATGCTGACAGCCCTGCCGATGCCGACGTGGGCGGCCCTGTGGCGGCCTGCCTGGGTGGCGCTGGTGCTCATTTACTGGTGCATGGCGGCTCCCGCCTACACGGGCGTCATCATGGGCTGGGTGCTGGGGCTGTTTCTGGACGTGCTGACGGGCACGTTGCTCGGTCAACATGCGCTGGCGCTGGCGGTGGTGGCTTTCATCGCCCATCGCTTTCACCGCCAGGTGCGTGTGCTGCCTATCTGGCAACAGGCGGTCAGCGTATTCGGGCTCGTTTTTGTCTATCAGGCGCTGCTCTTGTGGATCACCGGCATTCAGGGCATGCCGGTGATTGCCGCCGCCTACTGGTCAGCGCCACTCGTGAGCATGCTGCTGTGGCCGTGGATCTATATTGTGCTGCGCGATCTGCGTCGTCGCTATCGGGTGGCGTGAAGCGCGAATTGCCACCAGCGCGGGCGCGTCGATCGTCGTCGAAAGCACCATGATGTCGATACATACCATCAAGGACATCGCCCGCGAGGCCCGCATCGTCCGCACCCGCGTGGTCGCGGCGTGTGTGTGCATACTCCTTCTGGCCGGAGTGCTGGTGCTGCGCATGGTGCAGCTTCAGGTGCTCGAGTACGAGCATTTCAGCACGCTGTCCGAGGACAACCGCGTGAGGATCCTTCCCCTGCCGCCGACACGCGGGCTCATCTATGACCGTAACGGCGTCGCGATGGCGCAAAATACGCCCACGTTCACTCTCGAGATCGTTCCCGAGAATGTCGAGGACATGAGCACCCTGCTGGCAGAGCTGAGCGAGCTGGTGGAGATTACAGAGGAGGATGACGAGCGGTTTCAGGAGATGCTGAAGAGGAAGCGCGCCTTCCAGAGCGTGCCGTTGCGCTATCGCCTGAGTGAAGAGGAAGTGGCGCGTTTCTCCGTCAATCGCCATCGATTTCCCGGTGCCGATGTGCACGCCCGGCTCACGCGAAGCTATCCACTCGGCGCCTCAGCGGTGCATCTGCTCGGCTACGTCGGGCGCATGAGCGAGGAGGAGCTCCGCCGCGTGAATGCCGCGGAGTATCGCGGCACGACGCATATCGGAAAGACCGGCGTCGAGCAGGCTTACGAGTCGCTGTTGCACGGTAAGCCGGGCTTTCAGCACGTCGAGACCAACGCCCAGGGCAGAATTCTGCGTGTTCTCGAGCGAATCGATCCCACTCCGGGCACGAACATTCATCTCACCGTCGACGCTTCGCTGCAGCGGGTGGCCGAGTGGGCTCTGGGTGACGAGAACGGAGCGGTGGTTGCCGTGGATCCGACCAGCGGCGCCTTGCTCGCCTTTGTGAGCACCCCGGTTTATGACCCCAACCTTTTTGTCGACGGTATCGCCAGCAACACCTACAAGAGCCTGCTGGCGTCGCCCGAGCGGCCGCTTTTCAACCGCGCGCTCAATGGCCAGTATCCGCCAGGCTCGACCGTCAAGCCCTTCGTCGCTCTCGCCGGTCTCGAGCTCGAGCACCTCACCCCGGAGCACGAGATCTTCTGCCCCGGCTGGTTTCGTCTGCCCGGCCGCGAACGTCGTTACCGCGACTGGAAGAAATGGGGTCATGGCAAGGTAAACGTGAAACGCGCCATCGTCGAATCGTGCGATGTCTTCTATTACGCGTTGGCCCACGAGATGGGCATCAACGAGATGCACGATTACCTCTCGATGTTCGGCTTCGGCCAACGCACGGGCATTGATCTTTACGGTGAAAGCGCGGGTCTGATGCCCTCGGAGGCGTGGAAGCGACGCAGCCGAGGCCAGGCATGGTTCCCGGGTGAAACGCTGATCACCGGTATCGGCCAGGGCTTCACGCTGGCAACGCCGCTGCAGCTGGCAATGGCCACGGCCGCGCTCAGCACCCGGGGGGTTCGCCTGCGTCCCCAGGTGGTGCTCAGACGCGACGACGCCAGCGTCGAGCTGGCGCCCGAGACTCAGGAAACCGTTACGCCGCAGCTGGAGGCGAACTGGCAGACCGTGATCGACGCCATGGTCGACGTGGTCCACGGGCCGAAGGGGACGGCCCGCCAGATCGGCGTCGGCGCAACCTATCGTATCGCCGGCAAGACCGGAACCGCGCAGGTCTTCGGGATCGGGCAGGAGGAGGAATACGAAGAGGAGAAAGTCGAGAAAAAGCTGCGCGACCATGCCCTGTTTGTCGCCTTCGCCCCCGTTGACAATCCACGCATCGCAGTTGCCGTGCTCGTGGAGAACGGCGGCAGCGGCAGCAAGGCCGCCGCGCCCATCGCACGCAAGGTGATGGATCACTACTTCCACGAGGTGCTGGAGGACGCGGGCAAGCCGCTTATCCTCACCGCCACCGACTGGCCGGGCCGGGCAGAACCATGAGAGCGACGCGTTCATGACCAAGCTGCAGCCTCTTTGGACATCGCAAAGATCGCTGGCGCCGACGCCATCGCTCAACGCCATGCACGAGGAGCGTACGATTGCGCAGCGGGTTCACATCGATATTCCGCTTCTGCTCGGCCTTCTGCTGCTCTCGAGCATCGGACTGGCGGCGCTCTACAGCGCCGGTGGGCAGGACAGCGGCCTGCTGGTGCGTCAGGGTATTCGGCTCGCCGTCGCTTTCACGGCGATGTTCGTGCTCGCCCAGATTCCCCCACGGCACCTTTTTTTCTGGACCCCGTGGCTCTACGCCATCGGAATTGCGTTGCTGATCGCGGTCCTGGCATTCGGCGAGGTGACACAGGGTGCCCAGCGTTGGATTCGAATCGGTCCGTTGAACTTCCAGCCCTCTGAGATGTTGAAGATCACGGTGCCCATGATGGTCGCCTACTATCTCGGCGATCGCACGCTTCCGCCGACGTTCGTAAGAGTACTGGGAGCCGGTCTTCTCGTCGCTGTGCCGACCCTGCTGATCGCGCGCCAACCCGATCTGGGTACCGCCTTGCTGATCGCGTGCTCGGGAGTATTCGTCCTCCTGCTGGGGGGTATCAGCGTGCGTTTGATCTCCGCGTGTGCCATCGTCGCATCGGCAAGTGCACCAGTCATGTGGTATTTGATGCACGATTATCAGCGCCAGCGGGTGCTGACTTTTCTTGACCCGGAGCAGGATCCCCTTGGCACCGGATATCACATCATTCAGTCCAAGATCGCGATCGGATCCGGAGGCATGTACGGCAAGGGGTGGTTGAACGGGACGCAATCGCAGCTCGATTTTCTGCCCGAACGTTCGACGGATTTCGTTTTCGCCGTCTTCAGCGAGGAGTTCGGTTTCTCCGGTGTTCTGACCCTTATCGCAATTTATCTCGCGGTCGTGTTCAGAGGCCTGTATATTGCGTCGCAGGCGCAGGATTCCTTCACCCGCTTGCTTGCGGGCAGCCTGGTTCTTACATTTTTCGTCTACGTTTTTGTCAACATTGGCATGGTCAGCGGGCTACTGCCTGTGGTTGGATTGCCACTGCCGCTTCTCAGTTACGGAGGCACGTCATTGGTCACGGTGATGGCCGCATTCGGTATTCTCATGTCCATTCACACTCACAGGCGCCTGATTTCGGAATGAACAGGAAAGTGGCATCAGCACCCGGGAACGCCTCGAAGAGAGTGTCACGATGGTTTCGACGCACGCGCCAGAGCCTGCTTTGGCTCGGCTCGCTCGGTCTGCTCGCGTGCTCGGGCGCGGCGGTGCAATCGCACACCTCCGAGCAGCTGGATCGGGACAGTGAGATCGCGCCGTTCGTCACCGAGATGGTCTCCCGGCACGGATTCGAAAGAGCGAGTCTGGAGCGCACCCTCGCGACCGTGCGCGTGCGCCCCGAGGTTCTCGAGGCGATTGCGCGGCCCGCGGAGTCACTGGACTGGTATCAGTACCATCCGATCTTTCTCACCGAGACGCGTATCAGCAAGGGCGAAGCATTCTGGCGTGTGCACGAGGAAACGCTCAGCCGGGCGTCCAGGGAATACGGCGTGTCGCCCGAGATCATCGTGGCGATCATCGGCGTGGAAACTCTTTACGGCACCCGGCGCGGAAGGCATCTGGTTCTCGACTCCCTCGCAACACTGGCCTTCCGCTACCCGAAACGCAGCAAGTTCTTTCGCAGCGAGCTCGAGCAGTTTCTCGTGCTCGCCCGCCAGGAGAATTTCGACGTAGGCCAGATAAAGGGGTCGTACGCGGGCGCCATGGGCATTCCCCAGTTCATATCGAGCAGCTACCGCCGCTATGCCGTGGACTTCGACGGCGACGGCATACGCGACCTCATGAATAATCCGGTCGATGCCATCGGCAGCGTCGCTAATTACCTCAAAGTGCACGGCTGGCGGCCTGGTGAGGCCATCGCGCTGCCGGCGAGCGTGACGGGCAGTGAGTACAAGGCTTTAGTGAAGAAAGGCCTCAAACCGCACACGCCGGTATCGGACATGCACAATTTCGGCGTCGTCGTGCTCTACGCCAGCGGCAACGATTCCCGTGGCGCGCTCATCGAGCTCACCAACAAGGAAGACATGGAGCACTGGGTGGGTCTTCAGAATTTCTATGCCATCACCCGCTACAATCACAGCAGTCTGTACGCGATGGCGGTTTTCCAGCTCGGCCGCGCGATCGGCAAGAGATATCACGGTGTCGAGGGTTGAAGTAACAGGCCAGGCGATCCGCGGCGCACGGCGCTCGATGGCGCAGGTGATGGCCGTGCTTGCCTGTGCATCGTTGAGCGCCTGCGTCGGCGGGCCGGTCGAAGACGGGCCGCCGAGTGGATATGTGGACGTAGCATCCGTTCCCGATGCGGTGCCCAGGGTCGAGCCCAGGAGCCGCTACGGCAATCCATATTCCTACACGGTGCACGGAAAGCGTTACTACACGTTGCAAACCAGCCAGGGCTACCGCCAACGCGGTATCGCTTCCTGGTACGGAACCAAGTTTCACGGCCGACGCACCTCGAGCGGCGAACCCTACGACATGTATGCCATGACAGCGGCGCACAAGACCCTGCCTCTGCCCACCTATGCGCGAGTCACCAATCTGGAGAACGGTCGCAGCGTCGTGTTACGGGTCAACGACCGCGGTCCGTTTCACAGCAACCGCGTCATCGATCTGTCCTACACCGCCGCGTGGAAGCTCGGCATCCTCGCAAAGGGAACGGGCTATGTGGAGGTGCTCGCGCTCGATCCGCGTAATCTGCAGTCGACGAAGGTCGCCAATGCGACACCGGGAGCTTCGGCGGAACCCGTGCGGCTGTATCTGCAGGCGGGCTCATTCAGCGTGCGCGCCAACGCCGAGCAGATGAAGTGGCGGATGCAGAGCGTTTCGGGCGGGCCGGTGAGCATCGAGCCGGTGGAGATCGGTGGCAGGGTCACGTACCGTGTTCGGGTCGGCCCCATCGCCAACGTCACCAAGGCCGATCGTCTGGTTCAGCAGATCGCGGATCTCGGCCTGGAGACGCCGCGCATTATCATCGAGTGAGACGCGCGCGAATGAAGGCTGAGCGAAGTGATTCTTGACGGGAGTTGAACGCGTGAGGGTAATTTCGTCCATCCTTTTGAGCCTGGCCTCCCTGGTCCTGGTGCCTGCGCTGCAGGCCGCCGTCGTTACGCCGACTCCGCCGGCAATCGAGGCGCGTGCGTACATTCTGCAGGACTACGACAGCGGCGAAGTGCTGGTCGAGGTCAATGCGGACGAGCGCATGGAGCCCGCGAGCCTCACCAAGATGATGACGGTTTACGTCGTTCTCGGCGAGCTCGCAGCGGGAAAATTCTCCATGGAGGATCGCGTTCACATCAGCAAGAAAGCTTGGAAAATGGGCGGCTCGAAGATGTTCATCGAAGTCGGAAAGGAGGTTCCCGTCGAGGATTTGCTGAAAGGCGTGATCATCCAATCGGGCAACGATGCGAGCGTCGCGCTGGCCGAATACGTCGCAGGTGACGAGAAAGCGTTTGCTGATTTGATGAATCAATACGCCCGTCAGCTGGGTTTGGCGAATACCAACTTCGTCAACGCGTCGGGTCTGCCACATCCTGAACATTATACGACCGCCCGGGATATGGCGCAGATGGCGGTTGCGCTGATCCGTGACTTCCCTGTTGAGTATCCTTTACACGCGGTTCGCTCTTATACATGGAATGACATCAAGCAATACAATCGAAACCCGCTGCTGAGAATCGACGAAAGCGTCGACGGCGTGAAGACCGGGCACACCGAATCGGCCGGTTACTGCCTCGTTGCGTCCTCTACCCAGGGTGACATGCGCCTGGTTTCGGCGCTGCTTGGATCGAAGAGCGAGGAATCACGTCTATCCGAAACGCAGGCGCTGTTGCGCTTCGGTTTTCGTTTCTTCGAGACCGACCGGCTCTACGCGGGTGGTTCTCCGATTACTCAGGTGCGCGTTTGGCAGGGCGCCTCGGAGCAGCTCCAGACGGGAATCGAAGACGATCTGTATCTCACGGTGCCGCGGGGAAGGTTCGACAAGCTCGCTACGGGCATCGTCGTCGACGAGCAGATCCTCGCTCCCGTGCGCGCCGGCCAGCGTCTCGGTGTCGTCAACGTCAAGCTGGATGGCGAAGTGATTGCCGAGCGTCCGCTGGTAGCGCTCGGTGAAGTGCCAAGAGGAGGGCTGTGGCGGCGCATGAGTGACTCCGTGAAGCTGTGGTTGCAATGACGGACAAGTGTCATGACCATCGCTTACCTCGACGGTGAATTCCACCAGCTCGCGGACATCCGCATTTCGCCCCTGGACCGGGGCTTTCTGTTCGCAGATGGGGTCTACGAGGTCATCCCCGTGTACGCTGGCAGGCTGTTCCGGCGCGACGCGCATCTGGAAAGACTCGCGCGCAGCCTGGCGGAAATTCGCATAGAAGATCCCCTCGGAAGGGAAGGCTGGATCGCGCTGCTGGAGACCATAGTCGAGCGTAACGGCGGCGGTGAGCAGGCGGTTTACATGCAGGTCACCCGGGGCGTCGCGCCCCGCGACCACGCGTTTCCGCAGCCCGTCACCCCGACGGTGTTTGCCATGACGCGATTGAGGCAGGGCGATCCCCCCACCGATCCCATCGACGCGGTGACGTGCCCTGATATTCGCTGGAGCCGCTGCGACATCAAGTCGGTATCCCTGTTGCCCAACGTGCTCATGCGCCAGGCGGCCAAGGACGCGGCTGCCTCGGAGGCGATCTTCATCCGCGACGGTCAGCTGACCGAGGGAACCGCCACGAACGTATTCGTGGTCGAGGGGCATTGTGTGCGTACACCGGCCAAGAGCGCCTACATACTCGGCGGCATTACCCGTGACGTGGTCATCGAGCTCGCCGGTGACGCAGGCATGGTTTGCATCGAGGAGCCGGTCAGCGAGACGGCCCTGCGCGCCGCCGAGGAGATTTGGGTGACGAGCTCCACCAAGGAGATCACGCCGGTCGTGCGCCTCGATGGCCGGACAGTGGGCGCAGGCGTGCCGGGGCCGCTCTGGCAGCATGCCCACGGCCTGTTCCAGGACTACAAACGGCGCCTGGCGCGCGGAGAAACGGACTGAATTCCGCGTCCGACTTGGCCGTGCGCGCACTCGGGCTCCGCGACTACGCCGAGACCTGGGAGCGAATGCGCCGCTTCACAGAGACCCGTGACGAGGCCAGCCGCGACGAGCTCTGGCTGCTCGAGCATGCACCCGTGTTCACCCTCGGGCAGGCCGGCCGGCGCGAGCACCTGATCGACGCCGGCCCGATTCCCGTCGTGCACAGCGACCGGGGCGGTCAGGTGACCTATCACGGGCCGGGCCAGCTGGTTGCCTACGTGCTCATGGATCTGCGGCGCAGGCGGCTCGGCGTGCGCCATCTGGTCGCGGGCCTGGAGCAGTGCGTCATCGACATGCTGGCCGCCGAGGGCATCGCCGCGGCGCGGCGCGAGCGGGCGCCCGGCGTGTACGTGTCGGCAAAGAAGATCTGCGCGCTGGGACTGCGCATCCGCAACGGCTGCTCCTATCATGGTCTGGCGCTCAACGTGAGCATGGATCTCGCGCCTTTCGGACGCATCGACGCGTGCGGTTTCCCAGGCCTCGAGGTCACGCAGACCCGCGATCTCGGCATTGCCTGGAGCGTCGAAGAGGCAGGCAGGCGACTCTTGGCGGCGCTGGCGCGACAGTTTGCCTATCGGTCGCACCGCGATCTCGAGACCACGGCGTGATTTCATTTCTTACCGCCCGCCTCACCAGCGCCCTCGTCGTCGTGCTGGGGGTGGCGTGCCTGGTGTTTCTGCTCATCCATCTCGTTCCCGGCGATCCCGTGGAGGTGATGCTCGGTGAATCGGCGCGCGCCAGCGATCGCGCGGCGCTGCGCGAGGCCCTCGGCCTCGACAAGCCTCTGCTGAGCCAGCTTCTGAGCTACCTCGAATCGCTGCTGCGCCTCGATCCGGGCGAGTCGCTTTACTCGAAACGCCCCATCAGCGAGATCCTGGCCGAGCGATTGCCGGCGACGGCGTTGCTGGCCGTGGTGGCGCTGCTGGTGGCGGTTGCCATCGCGTTCCCCATGGGCGTGCTGGCGGCGCTGCGGCAGAACACGGCGTGGGATTTCGGCGCCATGGGCGTCTCCATGGTGGGCGTCTCGATCCCGAACTTCGTCATGGGTCCTGTGCTGATCCTGCTGTTTTCCTTCACACTCGGCTGGTTTCCCGTGAGCGGCATGCAGGGGCCTGCATCCATCGTCTTGCCGGCACTCACTCTCGGCACGGCACTGGCGGCGATCCTCTCGCGCATGGTGCGCGCCGCGCTGCTCGAGGTGCTCAACGAGGATTACGTGCGCACCGCGCGCGCCAAGGGCTTGAGCGAGTTTCGCGTGATCACCCGGCACGCGCTGCGTAACGCCACGCTTCCCATTCTCACCCTGATCGGGCTGCAGCTCGGAACGCTGCTCGGCGGAGCCGTGATTACCGAGATGGTGTTCGCCTGGCCTGGTATCGGTCAGCTCACCGTCGAGGCCATTCAACGCCGCGATTACCCCTTGCTGCAGGCCTGCGTGCTGGTTATCAGCGTCGCCTACGTGACCGTCAATACGCTCACCGACGTTCTCTACGGCTGGCTCGATCCGCGCATCCGCATACACGGTGACGCCTGATGCGCCTGTGGCTTCCTGTCGCAATCCTGCTCGTCTGGCTGGTGGCCGCCTTGCTCGGCCCCCTGGTGTCGCCCGCGGCCAACCGCATCGCGCTCGAGCAGATACTCGCGGCACCGGCGGCCGGCGCCTGGCTCGGGCACGACGAGCTCGGCCGACCCGTCCTCGAGCGCCTGGTGGCGGGCGCACGCACCTCCTTCCTGGTGGCGGTCTCGGTGGTCGCGCTGTCGCTGGTCATCGGCACCTTCATCGGCATCGTCAGTGCATGGCTCGGCGGGCTGTGGGATCACGTCATCGTGCGCGTGACCGATGTCTTTCTGGCATTCCCCGGCATCCTGCTGGCCATCGCGCTCGCCGGCATTCTCGGCCCGGGGGTGGAAAACGTGGTCATCGCCCTGGCGGCGGTCGGCTGGGTCGGATTCGCGCGGCTCGCGCGTGCCCAGGCGCTCTCGGTGAAGCAGCGAGAGCACGTGCAGGCGGCAATTGCGCTCGGCAGCCGCACGCCGCGCATCCTGTGGTGGCACGTGCTGCCACTCGTCAGCGCGCCGCTGATCGTCGAGGGCACCTTCGCGGTCGCCGGCGTCATCATCGCCGAGGCGGGACTTTCGTTTCTGGGACTCGGTGTGCAGCCCCCGGCCGCTTCCTGGGGCAGCATCATCCGCGAGGGCACCCGCTACATGCTGGTGGCGCCGCACCTGGTGCTCGGCCCGGCAGCGGTTCTGCTCGCCGTCGTCGTGTCGGTCAATCTGCTCGGCGATCGGCTGCGCGATCGCATGGACGTGCGCGGTCGGGACGCGGCACCGAGCGCGGTTTGAGCAGCCAGGAGGGTCGCCCGCGGCGGTGCGCGTGGCTTTCCCGGCATACGGGGCATAGACTTTCCATCATGGCGTGCAGGGCGAGCAGCGTGCAGGAGCCGGCACTTCCGTGGCGCTAGGGCCCATCATGCTCGGCATCGACGGTCCCCGCCTGACGGCGGAGGAGCGCGATCTGCTCTGTCATCCTGCCACCGGCGGCGTCATCCTGTTCGATCGCAATTTCGAGAATCCGCCCCAGCTCGGCGCGCTCACGGCGCAAATCCACGCGCTGCGCGAGCCTCGACTGCTCATCGCCGTCGATCAGGAAGGCGGCCGCGTGCAGCGTTTCCGCACCGGTTTCAGCCGACTGCCGGCGGCGATGAACTTCGGTGCCCTTTACGACGAGGATCGGCAGACGGCGCTTCGCCGGGCGCACGAGTGTGGCTGGCTGATGGCGGCGGAGCTGCGCGCCTGCGGCGTCGACCTGAGCTTCGCACCGTGTCTCGATCTCGATACCGGCCGCAGCACCGTCATCGCCACGCGCGCGCTGCACCGCGAACCGGAAGTGGTGGCGGCGCTGGCGCGTGCTTTCATGACCGGTATGAGCAGCGCCGGCATGTCTGCGGTCGGCAAGCACTTTCCCGGCCACGGCAGCGTCGAGGGCGACTCTCATCTGGAGCTGCCGGTGGACGGGCGCGATCTGGACACGATTCGCAACGAGGACATGATCCCGTTCGAGCGTCTGATTCACTATGGGCTGCCTGCGGTGATGGCCGCACACGTGGTGTACTCGAAGGTGGACCCCAAGCCGGCCGGATACTCCCGCAGATGGCTGCAGCAGGTCCTGCGTGAAGAGCTCGGATTCTCCGGGGCCGTGTTCAGCGACGACCTGGGCATGGCCGGCGCAGCGCTCGAGGGCGGGGCGAGAGCGCAGGCCGCGTTGGCCCTCGATGCCGGCTGTGACATGGTCCTGCTCTGCAACGATCGCGCCGCCGCCCAGTCGGTTCTCGATGCGCACCCGCATCGCACCTCGGCGATCCGCTCGGCGCGCCTGGCGCGGCTGCACGGCCGCCCGGGGATGACCTGGGAAGCGCTGCATGCCGACCCGCGTCACCGAGAGATCGCCGCCGCCCTCGATGCACTCGAACGGGAACCCGAGCTGGATCTCGGCGACGAGCCGCCGCTCTGATTCGCGAGCCGTCATTGCAGACGAGGCTCAAAACGCTGTCCGTCGCGCTGCTGCTCGCTGCATTGGCCGGCGTCACCGTGCTCGCCTATGTTCCCGGACTGAAGGGCGTATTCGTTTTCGACAGCGTGGAACGCGTCGTTCGCAACGACACGCTGAGGACCGAATCGATGGCCCCGCGCGAGCTTCTGGGCGCCGCCTATGCGGGTCAGGCCGACTATCCACGGCGGGGCCTCGCCTATGTCTCCCTGGCCTTGAACTATTATCTGGCCGGCGGGCGCTTCGACCCTTTCGCTTTCAAGCTGACGAATCTCGTCATCCATCTGCTCAACGGCTTGCTGGTTTTCACCCTCGCGAGACTCGTCATCGCGCGCTGGTGGCAGTTAGGGTTTCCCGACGCTCGCCCGCATTCAGCCCCGGCGCTCGCCATGATGGCATGCCTCGCAGCCGGCGTCTGGATGCTGCATCCCATCCAGCTGACCAGCGTCCTGTACGTGGTGCAGAGAATGACGAGTCTCTCCGCGACCTGCGTGCTCATTGGCGCGATCGCATATTTGATTGCAAGAGCACGGCTCGAGCAGGGTCGCCGCTATTGCTTTGCGCTCATGTATGGGGGCGTCGTCGGCGGCACCCTCGTGGGGTTCTTTTTCAAGCAGAATGCGCTCCTGCTGCCGGCTTTCGTCGCCGTGCTGGAGCTTTTTCTCTTCGAGTGGCGCGCGCTTTCCCCGGGCGCCAGGCGTGGCCTTGCGGCATTTTTCGTGGCGACGCTGGTGATCCCGCTGATTGCCGGCCTCGCAATCCTGATCTCGGGAACGGAGAGCACAGCGGGCAGCTACGCGTTTCGCGACTACGACATGCGCGAGCGACTTCTAACCCAGGCGCGTGTGCTGTTTTTTTACCTCGGCCTGCTGGCGCTGCCGGATATCCGCAGACTCGGCCTATACCACGACGACATTGGCGCCAGCGCCGGTTTGCTCGAGCCATGGACGACATTGGTGGCCGTGCTCGGCTGGACGGTCATGGCAATTCTCGTCGTCTGGGGCGCGCGCCGCCGAGCGCCGTGGGCGTTCGCCGTCGTCTGGTTCCTGGTGGGGCACGCAGTGGAATCGAGCATATTGCCCCTGGAGCTCGTGCACGAGCATCGCAACTACGTGCCCGCCATCGGCGTCTGGATGGCGTTCGCCTTTTACGCGGGAGGAGTCTGGGAAAATGCCAAACGCCTGCGGGCACTGCTGCTGCCCGCGATCGTGGGCTTCGTGGCAGCGTTGGCCCTGATTACCCACACACGTGCCCAGGCATGGCGAAGCCCCGCCGCCTTGATGGAATCCCTGGCGAGACACCACCCTGCCTCCTATCGGGCTGCCAACGGCTATGCATTCAACAGCATTCCACGCGACGCGGATCTGGGAGTCCGCTTCGAAGCGTTTCGCCGGGCGGCGGCGTTGAGTGAAGACGCTGTCTCGCCTTTAATCGAGATGAGCAAGATCTCGGTAGCGCTCGACTATTTTTTGGGCGCGCATGGTTTGGCACACGCTCCCAGCGCCGCAATGCCCGTCGCGGAGATGGTTTTGCTTGCCGAGCCTGCGCACAACGCACATCTGCTCGCGGCCCTCGACGAGGCCGTTGCCCGCCGCCTGCGAGTCGGACGGCCGCGCACGGATAACATCATCGCCTTGATCGCGCTGGTCGACTGCTCGCTGCACGGTAGCCGCGAGTGCGTGAGCCTTCGGGACAGCGCTGCACGTTGGCATGCCGACGCTCTTTCCAACAAGCGGTTGCCGGAACATCTGAGGGCGGCGCTCGAGCTGTCCACTGCAAAAATCTACGCGATCGCCGGTGAGAGCGAACGAGCTGTCAGCCACGCGCGACTGGCCGGTCGCGCCGCAGAAAAAAACCTCAACTATCGCCTGCAGGAAGCGTCGCTGTACGCGTTGCTTGAGCGATGGGATGAGCTGGGGAGCGTCCTCGAGGAGATCCGGGAGGGATTTCCCGTCCGAGCGCAGGCCGATCCGATGTTTCGAGATCTGAACGACCGCTACGAAAACCGCTGAAATCGATAACGCGCCGAGCCAGCCCCTGTCAAATCACGCAGCAATGAAGATCGAAGGCGACGTCCTCGGCCATCTGCGTGGGGCGATCACGGGTAGCTCTCAGATGCATGAAACGCACGGTGAAACGATGCTTCCCCGCGCTGATCTCGGGATAGCAGGGTGCATCATCGGGCAGACACACGCGAATCATTTGACATGGTGTCGACGTTTCGAGCGTGCGTTGAAAAAAACCCGACTGAGCGATCTCCTGGGTTGCAATGGCACTTTCTCTGACCAGTTTCAAGCACAGTGACACGGAGCTGGAGAGTAAACCGAAGCTGCTGAGCCAGCGCCCGAGATCGTCCGCGCGTCGCTGTGCAGGCGCTTGCAGCCAGTAATGCAGCGCCGGAAGGTCGAAATTACAAGTCCCGGCAGTAATCGTGCTTCGCTGGCGCACGGTTGAAAGCAGCTCGTCGTCGCGCAGCTCCTGCCCCCAGGAGTTCTCGTCGCCGCGCAGGCTCGTGAGCTGGCCTTTGACAGTATTGAGGACCTCTTCCAAACGTGCCGGATCCACGTTCGGATTGCGCGCGAGACCCTGGAGCGTCGTTGCATGCCGCTCCAGCTCCTTGATGATTTCCTTTTTCAGATCCGCACGACTCAGGACTTCCATGATATCGATAATGGCTTCGAGCGTTGCGCGACTCGACCACGGGTCGCCACCCGACAGCGCGTGCTCGGCCTTGGCGAACAGATGCTCGAGTCTCAAGAACGTGCGAATTCTCTCGCTCAAGGGCTGCTCGTAGATGCAACGGCTGTGAGGCATTTACCGGCTCCGCTGGGCGAGCGGCGCTTTCTGGCGGGCTGAGGACGTCATTCTTTCATCTCCCCCCTTCGGCTGGCAATACGCGCGGAATCATCCAGATAGCGCTGGTGCAGCGCGCTCACCTTTGCATCGAGGGCGTCCTCGGCGGCGTCGTTCTCGATGACATCATCCGCGGCCTGCAGGCGTGCTTCCCGGTCCAGCTGAACGGCCAGGATCTGGCGCACGGCCGCCGCAGTGGTGCCGTCGCGGCGGCTGACGCGCTCTATCTGCAAGGCCTCTGGAGCGTCGACCACCAGCACACGATCGACCAGATTGGTTCCTCCGGTCTCCACCAGCAACGGCACGACGACGACCGCGTAAGGAGCATCGAGTGTCTCGAGCCGGCGTTCGATCTCGGCATAGACACGGGGATGGATGATCGCCTCGAGCCGACGGCGCCTGTCGGGATCGGCGAACACGCGTTCGCGCATCGCACGGCGATCCAGATCGCCCGTGTCGGTCAGCACCGAGTCGCCGAATTCGCGCACGATCTCGGCAAAGGCGGGCTGATTCTGCTCGACGACGCTGCGCGCCAGCTCGTCGGCGTCGATGACCGGCACGCCGAGGGCTGCGAAACGCTCGGCGACAGCCGACTTTCCGCTGCCGATTCCGCCCGTCAGACCGATGACCAGAGGAGGCCTCACGCGCCTGTCCGCGAAGCGTTCGCGGGGTTCACCGGTTCAACCCACTCACACCGAGGTAGGCCTCCACGAGGTCACCACCCCACAGCAACGCGATCCATCCGGCGACCGCGAGATAGGGGCCAAACGGAATGGGGATGTTTCGATCGTGGCCGCGAAGCGCGATCATCGCCACTCCGACGACGGCACCCACGAATGACGACAGGAGAACGATGAGCGGCAGAGCCGACCATCCAAGCCATGCGCCGAACATGGCGAGTAGCTTGAAGTCGCCGAATCCCATGCCCTCTTTACCGGTTACCAGGCGAAAAACGTGATACACGGACCATAAGATGAGATAGCCGGCCACCGCGCCGATGACGGCGGCGCTAAGATCGGTGAATGTTCCGGAGATGTTCAGCACGAGTCCCAGCCACAAAAAGGGCAGGGTAATGGAGTCGGGAAGCAGCTGGGTGTCGAAGTCGATGAAGGCGAGGGCTATCAGGGCCCAGGTGAGCGCCAGGGCGGCGCCCGCCTGCAGGCTCAGACCGAGCTGCCAGACGACGATGACCGAGAGCACGGCCGTCAGCAGCTCGACCAGCGGGTAACGCAACGGGATACGCCAACCACACTGGGCGCATCGACCCTTCAGAAACAGATAGCTCACGACCGGCACGTTCTCCAACGCCGAGATGGAGTGGCCACAGCTCGGGCATCGGGAGCGCGGAACGACGAGATTGTATGCCGGCCGGTCCTTTACCTCGGTCTCGCCGTCGACGATCTCCGCGCACTGGTCGCGCCAGTCGCGCTCCATCATCCGCGGCAGACGGAAAATGACGACGTTGAGAAAGCTTCCGACCGCCAGGCCCAGCAGGGCCGTGAACGTCAGTAGCACGGGCGGATTAGCTGCCAGATATTGAGCTACCAGCATTGCCGGGCCCCGGGGGGCTCATTCGGGAAGGGTATTCGCGCGGCGAATCAGACGACCTGACCCATCTTGAAAATGGGCAAGTACATGGCGATGACGAGTCCACCGATGAGCACGCCCAGCACGGCCATGATCATCGGCTCCATGAGACTGCTCATGGCGTCTACCGCATTGTCGACCTCTTCTTCGTAGAAATCTGCCACCTTGCCGAGCATGTGGTCGATAGAGCCGGATTCTTCGCCAATGGCTACCATCTGCACCACCATGTTCGGAAACAGTTGGGTATCACGCATACTCACCGCCAGCTGGGTGCCGGTGGCGATCTCGTCGCGCATTTTTCGGATGGCATCGCCATAAACGACGTTGCCGGCCGCGCCGGCCACCGAGTCCATTGCTTCTACCAGCGGAACACCGGCTGCGAACATCGTAGCTAACGTCCGCGCGAATCGCGCGATCGTGGCTTTGACGAGTATGTCTCCAACAACGGGAATCTTGAGCGATATACGCTCGAGCGCATGCCGAAAGGGTTTGCTGCGCTTCTTGAGCGCGAAGAATCCCCAAACCACGCCACCAATCGCACCGAAAATCAATATCCAGTAGTCGACGAAATAGTTCGATACCGAGATTACGAACAAGGTCATGGCCGGGAGGTCAGCGCCGAAATCCTGGAAAAGCGCGGCGAACTGGGGAATAACGAAGATCATCAACACCGCTGTCACAACAAACGCCATCACCAGCACGGCTGCGGGATAAAAAAGAGCTTTTTTTATCTTGCCCTTAATTGCCTCGGTCTTCTCTTTGTAAGTGGCGATCTTGTCGAGTAGCGTCTCCAGGATACCGCCCGCCTCACCGGCTCGAACCAGGTTGACGTACAGCTCATCAAAGTAGAGTGGGTTCCTTGCGAGCGCGTCTCCCAAGCTGTTACCGGCCTCGACGTGCGCTTTGACATCGAGAATCAGCTTTTGCATGTTGGGGTTTTCGTGTCCCCTTCCGACGATCTCGAAGGACTGTACGAGCGGCACGCCGGACGACATCATGGTAGCCATCTGGCGACTCAGAACGGCAATGTCCTTCGCTTTGATCTTTTTGCCCGCGCCACCGAACAACGGCGCCGGCTTTTTCTTGACGCGCATGGGGTTGATGCCCTGGCGCCTGAGCATGGCTTTGACCAGCGCGTCGCTGGTGCCGGTCATCTCGCCCCGGACCTTTTTGCCCTGCTTGTCCCGGCCCTCCCAGACAAACATCACCGATTTCGCGGCTGCCTGTGCCATCTGTTACTCCTGGGTGATCCGGTTCATCTCATCGATACTGAGAACGCCGTCCCTGACTTTCTTGAGGGCGGACTGACGCAGATCCGGAATGCGTTCCCTCTGTGCCTGATCGGCCAGGTCGATTGCGTTTCGCCCTTCCATGATGAGTCGTTTCATCTCTTCCGACACCTGCATGACCTGATAGACACCGACACGACCCTTGAATCCCGAATTGCAGGCGTCGCAACCGACGGGTCCGTAGACCGAGAAATTATCCTTGGCGAGCTCCTTCTGCGGAAAACCTTCCTTGAGTAGCGCCTCCTTGGGAATGTCCAGGGCTTCCTTGCAGGTGTGCAGACGCCGACCCAGACGCTGAGCGGTCACGATATTGATGGACGTGGCTATGGCGAACGGCTTGATTCCCATGTCCACCATTCGAGTCAGGGTTTGAGGGCCATCGTTCGTGTGCAGGGTCGACATGACCATGTGACCCGTCTGAGCTGCCTTGATGGCGATGTTGCCGGTCTCGAGATCCCGGATCTCGCCGACCAGTATGATGTCGGGGTCTTGGCGCAGAAACGCTTTCAACGCTTTCGGGAACGTCATGCCGGTGCGTTCGTCCACCTGCACCTGGTTGACCCCGGGAAGGTTGATTTCGACTGGGTCCTCGGCGGTGGATATGTTGACGTCCGCTTTATTGAGCAGATTGATCCCGCTGTAGAGCGAAACGGTCTTGCCGCTGCCCGTCGGTCCCGTGACGAGAAACATCCCGTAGGGTTTTTTGAGGTTCTCGAGGAAGATCTTCAGCTGAAACTCCTCGTACCCCAACTGCTCGATGGGTATGCTCATGCTCGAATCGAGCATACGCAGCACGCATTTCTCACCGAACAGCGTCGGGCAGGTGCTGACACGAAAATCGATAGCCTTGGTTTTGGAAAGTTTGAGCTTGATTCGTCCGTCCTGGGGAACCCGGCGCTCGGATACGTCGAGGCGCGCCATTACCTTGATGCGCGCTGCAATCTTGTTGGCAAGCGCGAGGGGCGGTTTCGCGACCTCGATGAGCACGCCATCGATTCGCAGTCGAACCCGGCAGAATTTTTCGTAGGGCTCGACGTGCACGTCCGAAGCCCCTTTCTTCATGCAGTCGAGCAGGAGCTTGTTGACGAACTTGACCACCGGGGCGTCATCGACGTCGAGCCCGACGTCGTCGTCGTCCGGCTGGTCGGTGCCGACCTCCAGATCCTCGAGGCCCTCGAGGTCGTCGTCGTCACCCATGTTCATGGTCGGATCGGCGGCATCCAACGCCTTGTCGATGGCGTTGACGAGCTTGTCGTCCTCGACCAGGATAGCCTCGGTCTGCGCGCGGGTGGCGAACTTGATCTCGTCGAGCGCCTGCAGATTGGTCGGGTCGGAGACCGCGATGAAAAGTCGGTTGCCGCGCTTGTAGATGGGCAGCGCGTGGTTCTCCCGGACCAGCTTCTCCGGCACGAGCTTGGTGACGTCGGCGTCGATCTCGATGCTGTTGATGTCGAGAACAGGCACACCGAATTCGTCGGCGGCCACCTGCGCGACGGCGGTCGCGGACACCATGCGGTTGCCGACCACGTGGGATACGAACGGCACCTTGCTGGCGATCGCCTCTTCCCAGGCCTTGGCGGCGGTCTCCTCGGTGAGCAGGCCATCCATGACCAACTTGCGCGCGAGACCCGTGACCTGGACCTTTGCCGTGGTAACCGCCATGCCTTATCGGTGCCTTATGGGGAGCCTGGAAAACGCGTAAATAGTAGTTTACTGGCGGCCTTTTGACCACCGGCCGGGTCGCCACAGGGCCCGTGTGATCCAGGGAATTCTCCCTTTGCACAGGGGTTTGTGACGCGTTTGGCACTCACCGCGCAGCATTCGCGTGGGCCCCGTTCGCGGTCCGAAAAAGCGGACCCTAGGGGAGCCTTTCCCGGCCCGCCAGGACGTACCCAGCGGCGCGCCGAGCGCCGGCCTGATTATGCTATCGGCGCCTGGCGGCCGGTTCTTGAGGGTCGGGCGCCGATGGCCTCAGGCGGCGGCGACAGCCGCCTTGTCGAAGAGGAACTGGTCGTTGTCGTAGCCCACGGAAATCGTGTCGCCGCGCCCGTAGCGCCCGGCGAGGATCGCCTGGGCAAGCGGATTCTCGAGGCTCGCCTGGATGGCGCGCTTGAGCGGACGCGCGCCGTAGACCGGGTCGAAACCCGCCTCGGCGAGCTTGTCGAGCGCGTGCTCGTCTATGGTGAGCCCGATGTCGAGCTCCGCCAGGCGCGCACGCAGCGCCTCGAGCTGAATTTCGGCGATGGCGCGTGTCTGCCCGCGGCCGAGGGGATGAAACACCACGACCTCGTCGATGCGATTGATGAACTCCGGGCGGAAATGGCCGGTGACGATGTCCATGACCGCGCTCTTCATGCTCTGGTAGTTCTCCTCGCCAGCGAGCTCCTGGATCACCTGCGAGCCGAGATTCGAGGTCATGATCACAACGCTGTTGCGAAAGTCCACTGTGCGCCCGTGGCCGTCTGTGAGTCGGCCGTCCTCGAGCACCTGCAGCAGCACGTTGAAGACGTCGGGATGGGCCTTCTCGATCTCGTCGAGGAGCACCACCGAGTAGGGCTTGCGGCGCACCGCCTCGGTCAGGTAGCCGCCTTCCTCGTAGCCGACGTAGCCCGGCGGCGCGCCGATGAGCCGCGCCACCGAATGCTTCTCCATGAACTCCGACATGTCGAGGCGCACCATGGCGTCCTCGCTGTCGAAAAGGAATTCCGCCAGCGCCTTGGTGAGCTCGGTTTTGCCGACGCCCGTGGGACCGAGAAACATGAACGACCCGTTCGGCCGCCTCGGATCGGAGAGTCCCGCGCGGGCGCGCCGGATGGCGTCGGAGACGACTTTCACGGCCTCTTCCTGTCCGACGACGCGGCGGTGTAACGTTTCCTCCATACGCAGCAGCTTGTCGCGCTCGCCCTCGAGCATCTTGCTCACGGGGATCCCGGTCCACTTGGAGACCACCTCGGCAATCTCCTCTTCGGTCACCGACACGCGCAGCAGCTTCATGTTCGAGACGTCGGTTCCCGTGGCTGCTTCGATCTGCTTCTCGAGCTCGGGAATGCGTCCGTACTGGAGCTCCGACATACGCGCCAGATCGCCGGCGCGCGCCGCGGTCTCGTACTCCAATCGGGCCCGCTCGAGCTCCTCCTTGACGTGCTGGGTGCCATGAACGGCGGCCTTCTCCGCGCGCCAGACCTCTTCGAGATCCGCGTACTCGCGCTCGAGCTCGCCGATCTCCGACTCGAGCTTGCTCAGCCGCTCCCGCGACGCCTGGTCGGTCTCCTTGTTGAGCGCTTCGCGCTCGATCTTGAGCTGAATCAGGCGCCGGTCGAGGCGATCCATCGCCTCGGGCTTCGAGTCGATCTCCATGCGAATGCGACTCGCCGCCTCGTCCACCAGATCGATGGCCTTGTCCGGCAGCTGGCGGTCGGAAATGTAGCGGTGAGAAAGTGTCGCCGCCGAGACGATGGCCGGATCGGTGATATCGACGCCGTGGTGTATCTCGTAGCGTTCCTTGAGTCCACGCAGTATGGCGATGGTGTCCTCGACGCTCGGCTCATCCACCAGCACCTTCTGGAAGCGCCGCTCGAGCGCCGCGTCCTTCTCGATGTACTTGCGGTACTCGTCGAGCGTGGTCGCGCCGACGCAGTGCAGCTCGCCGCGGGCCAGGGCGGGCTTGAGCATGTTGCCCGCGTCCATGGCGCCCTCGGCCTTGCCGGCGCCGACCACCGTGTGCAGCTCGTCGATGAAAAGAATAATTTGCCCCTGCTGCTTGGCGAGATCGTTGAGCACTGCCTTGAGGCGTTCCTCGAACTCGCCGCGGAATTTAGCGCCGGCGATGAGCGCACCCATGTCGAGCGAGAGCAATCTTTTGTCCTTCAAGCCCTCGGGCACGTCGCCGTTGACGATGCGCTGCGCGAGCCCCTCGACGATGGCGGTCTTGCCGACGCCCGGCTCGCCGATGAGCACGGGGTTGTTCTTGGTGCGCCGCTGCAGCACCTGGATGGTGCGGCGGATCTCGTCGTCGCGGCCGATGACCGGGTCGAGCTTGCCCTGCTCGGCGCGCTCGGTGATGTCGATGGTGTATTTCTCGAGCGCCTGACGCTGATCCTCGGCGTTCGGATCGCTGACGCGCTCGCCGCCGCGCATCTTCTCGATGGCCTGCTCCAGAGCCGCTTTGTCGGCGCCGTTCGCGCTCAGCAGCTCCGCAAGCCGGCCCTTGGACTCCAGCGCGGCCAGCACGAACAGCTCGCTCGATATGTACTCGTCGTTGCGCTTCTGGGCGAGCTTGTCCATGACGTTCATGACCCGACCGAGGTCGTTGGAGATCTGCACGTCACCGCCGGTGCCCTGCACCTGGGGCAGCTGGTCGAGGGCTACGCCGAGCTGTGAGCGCAGCGCATTGACGTTGATGTTGGCCTGGGTGAGCAGGTGCCGCACGCCGCCGCCCTGCTGATCGAGCAGCGCCACCATGACGTGGGTCGGCTCGATGAACTGGTGGTCGCGTCCTACGGCGAGGCTCTGGGCGTCGGCCAGCGCCATCTGGAACTTGGTGGTGAGTCGATCGGAACGCATGGGGCTCCCCGCAATGGCTGCCTATGAAGGGAAGGTGAGGGCGGATCGCGGGTATTCAAGTCGTGGCTGACCTGAGCCACCGGGTGTGGGCCGCTTCGCTGCGCCCTGGCGGCTGCCCGGGCGGCATGCGCCGAGCCCCGCCGACGCCTCAGCGGGACGTCGTTTCGTCCCGCTCGAGGGCCTCTACGAGGGCCTGCATGTCGGCGGGCAGCGGGCTCACCCAATGCATCGCTTCGCCACTTTCCGGGTGATGGAGCGACAATTCGCAGGCGTGCAGGGCCTGGCGCTTGAAGCTGCGCAACGCCTCGGTCAACGCTCGACCGGCTCCTTTCGGAATCCGCAGGCGACCGCCGTAGACGGGATCGCCCACCAGCGCATGCCCGATGTGCGCCATGTGCACGCGAATCTGGTGCGTGCGGCCGGATTCGAGCGTGATGCGCACCAGGCTGTGGTCACGGAAGCGGCGCTCGACGCGGTATCGGGTCGCGGCGGGGCGGCCTGCCGCGGTGACCGCCATGCGCGTGCGCTGGCCGCGGTGCCTGCCGAGGGGCGCGTCCACGCGGCCGCCGGCGCGCATGCGCCCGTTGACAATGGCCAGATACACGCGCTGCACGCGGCGGTGCTTGATGGCGTCGACGAGGAACTTGTGCGCCGCCAGGGTGCGTGCCACTACCAGCAGGCCGCTGGTCAGCTTGTCGAGCCGGTGCACGATGCCCGCGCGCGGCACGTCGGCCAGGGCCGGGTCCAGATGCAGCAGCGCGTTCACCAGGGTGCCGTCCGGATTGCCTGCCCCCGGGTGGACCACCAGGCCGGCGGGCTTGTCCACCACCAGCAGGTGCGCGTCCCGGTAAACCACGGCGATGTCGAGCGGCTGTGGCTGCCAGCGCGCGCTGTCGCGCGCCGGGGCGGTCCTCAGCTCGATGCGCTCGCCACCCGCGACGCGGTCCCGTGGCCTGCAGGGGCGCTGGTCCACCGTCGCGAGGCCGCTGCGAATCCACTCCGTGAGCCGCGAGCGGGAGTACTCGGGGAAGACGCTCGCCAGGGCCTGATCGAGGCGCGCACCGGCGAGCTCGCGGGGTATGATGGCGGTCCGGACTGGTTGTTGGCTCACGTTCGTAATTTGCTACCCTAACGCCATGAGATCCGCGAGGTGTTCGAGGCTGCGCTCCCGGGTGGTGACCGTGGGGCTTGTGTTCGCGCTCATGACGGGCTGCGCCTGGTTCGGTGAGAAACCGGACATCACCAAGGACTGGTCGGCGGCGCGGCTCTACGCTGCCGCCAAGGAGCGCCTCCGCAACGGCGACTACGAGAAGGCCATAGACTACTACGAGAAGCTCGAGGCCCGTTACCCGTTCGGAGCGCACTCGCAGCAGGCTCAGCTCGACCTCACCTACGCGTATTACAAGAACGACCAGCCCGGGGCGGCGCGCGCAGCGGCCGACCGTTTCATCAAGCTGCACCCGCGCCATCCGAACGTCGACTACGCCTATTACATCAAGGGGCTGTCCAACTACGTGAAGACCGGCGGTCTTCTCTCGCGCTTCCTCAGGAAAGACTACTCGAAGCGGGATATCGGAGCGGCCATGGACGCCTTTCGGGATTTCAGCGAGCTGACCAGACGCTTTCCCGACAGTAAGTACGCTCAGGATGCGGCGCAGCGCATGTTGTTTCTCAAGAACACCCTGGCCATGCACGAGGTGCATGTGGCCCGCTACTACTTGAGTCGGGGTGCCTACGTGGCGGCGGCGAATCGGGCGCGCTACGTGGTCGAGAACTATCAGCGTACGCCGGCGATGCCCGATGCGCTGGTGGTCATGGCGAAGTCCTACAAGGCCATGCGACTCCCGGAGCTGTCCGAGGACGCCATGCGCGTTCTCGAGCTGAATTTCCCCGATCACCCGGGCATACAGGAGGTCGCGGAGCTCGTCGTCGAGTAGGCGCCGCCGGCGGGATTCAGGGCCCCGGCGCAGCCTGTAAGCCACGGCCGGCCTGCTAGACTAGTGCTAGTTTCTGGCACTTTCCACTTCCGCATGTTCAATCCGCTTCACTGGCTGCCGGGCAGGCAAATCGACGATTTTTCGCGCGAGCTCGCCGCGCAGCTCGCCAGTCGCTATCCGCCCGAGCTCTCGAGCGCAACACCGAGCAAAAAACGCGACAAGAAGCTCGGCCGCGCGCTCAATCACGTGTACAGGCAGGCCCGCGATTTCACGCGTGAGCGGCGTCTCGGCGTTTACGGACGGGCACGCCTGGGAAACGGCTTCAAGTGGGAGCTGCGGGAGATGGGATATCAGCAAGCCTTCGTCGAGGACGCGACCAAGGGGCTGATTCTGCAAGTGCGCGGGAAATGACCGCGGCCACCGCGAGACGCGCCGGGCGCTGACGAACGAAGCCGAACATGGGTCTGCTTAACCGACTATTCGGCGAACGCGACGCTGAAAATGCGCCTACGGATGCGCACGGCGGGCCCGCGGGCAATGAAAGCACCTCCGCTCATGAGCGCGAATTCGACATCGACGAGCGCTTGAGGCAGGGGCTCGCGCGCCATCAGGCGGGTGACCTGCAATCGGCGGAACGCGCCTATCGCGTAGTGCTCGACGCAGCGCCCGAGCATGCTTTCGCGCACGTCCTTCTCGGTAGCCTGCTCGGCGCGAGCGGACGGTTCGATGAGGCGCTGGAGCATCTGCAGACGGCGTCGGAGCTCGACCCGTCGGACGCCGCGCCACGCGTGGATCTCGGAAACGTGCTGCGCGCCTTGGGTCGAACTCAGGATGCTGAAGACGCCTATCGGGATGCAATTTCGATCGATTGCGAATTTCCGGGGGGTCACAGAAACCTCGGCGATCTGCTTCGACACGAGGGGCGCCTCGACGAGGCGATTGAGAGTCTTGCAAAAACGGCATCGCTCACGCCCGACGATGCCGATACACACTTCTTGCTCGCAGACGTATTGTCGCAGCGTGGCCGCTACGAGGAGGCGTGCCGAAGCTATCAGGCGGGTTTGAGCATCGCACCCCGGGTGGCCGCGGCACACAACAATCTCGGAGCAACACTGCGTCACCTCTCCCGTGCAGAGGAGGCGCTCGCGAGCTTCGAGGCCGCTCTGCGTCTGGAGCCCGACTACGCCGAAGCGCACTTTAATATTGCCGACATGATGAAGTCGGAAGGATCGGCCGACAAGGCTATCCAACATTATCGCGCAGCCGCTTCGCAGTCGTCGCACAGGGTGCTGTGCCTGCGCAACCTGGGAGAATTACTGCTTGCCGAAGGCCGAAACGAGGAAGCGCTGCAATGCTGTCAGGAGGTTCTGACCCTCGAGCCGGCATCGGCGAGTTCGTATTTCGAGCTGGGTAATGCGCTAATGGCGTGTGGCCATATCGGCGAAGCCTCGGAACGCTTCGCTCGCGCGGCAGAACTGGATCCCGCGGATGCTCGCGCCCATGTCAACCTCGGCTTGGCGCTCAGGTCCAGCGGGCGATTCGAGGAAGCCGCCCGGTGCTTTCGCGAGGCGCTCAAGATCGACCCGGAGCGCGTCGAGGCACACAACAATCTGGGCGTCGTGTTGCAGATGCAGGGAGAGTTGCAACCGGCAATAGACGCATTCAAACATGCCCTGACGTTCGCCCCGAGTGAGCTCTATGTGCAATCTAATTATCTCGGGTGTTTGAACTATCAAGATGGAGCCGTTCCCGAGGAAGTATTCGAACAACACCGACGCTGGGCGGAATTGGCGCAAAGCGCCGCTGTTGCACAGCAGATTACCGCCATCAGGCAACCGGACCGGGAACGGCGGCTGCGAATCGGCTACGTCTCCGCGGATTTCCGCTACCACTCGGTGGCTTTTTTCATTACTGCGATTATCGGGCAGCACGACCGCGAGAATTTCGAGGTCACTTGCTATTCAAACGTGTCCGTGCCCGACGCCAGAACCGAACGCATCAAAGATCTCTCAGATCACTGGCGGGACATTTCTTCGCTGAACGACGCGGAGGTCGCGGCCCTGATTCGTTACGATGACATCGATATTCTTGTGGATCTATCCGGGCATACGGTTGGAAACCGCCTTGCCGTCTTTGCCCGGAGGCCGGCCCCCGTTCAGGTCACCTACCTCGGCTACCCGAACACCACCGGGCTCGATGCGATGGATTATCGCTTGACCGACGAGATTACTGACCCACCGGGTTGGGGCGAGCATCTTCATAGCGAGGAACTCATCAGATTCGATGGCGGCTTTCTCTGCTTTGAGCCGCTCGAGACATGCCCGGACATTCGCGATACAGAGGAAGGCAATCGCAGTGGTGATGTCGTCTTCGGATCATTCAATGAGCTGCTCAAGGTCACGTCTCCCACGGTTGTCGCCTGGTGCAACATACTCGAGCGCATACCGGGCTCGCAGCTGGCCATCAAGAGCACTACTCTGGAAGACGAGGGTACAAGGCACCGCGTGCTCGAACGTTTCACTGAGCGCGGTATCGATCCTGCACGCGTACGGTTGATCGGACGAACATCGACTTTGGAAGAGCATCTCGATCTCTACAACAGCATCGACGTTGCCCTGGATACTTTTCCCTATAACGGTACGACGACGACCTGCGAGGCGCTGTGGATGGGTGTGCCGGTAGTGACGCAGTGCGGTCGGCCGCATGCATCACGGGTCGGTTTGAGCCTGCTTACCCAAGTAGGGCTCGGCGATCTCGTTACCGAAAACATGCATGATTATGTGGAACGGGCTGTCAGTCTGGCCGCCGATCACGAGCGGCGTCGGCGATTGCGAGGCGAGCTGCGCGATCGCATGCGCAGCTCCCCGCTCATGGACGCGGCAGGATTTACACGCAAGCTCGAAACCGCTTTTCGCGACATGTGGCGCCGTGCCTGCAGTGCCGAGCAGTGCCGAGCAGAGGCCGGCTCCAGCGCTAATGACAGCATGTCAGTCCTGATCAAGGGAGGAATTCGGGTACGCGTTCCCCCTCGACTGGACGAGCTGACGCCCTATGTGCTGATCGAGCAGGAGGACTGGTTCGAAGACGAGATTGACTTTGTCAGAAGGCTTGCGAAACCCGCGATGCGCTGCCTCGATATTGGCGCGAGCTACGGGGTTTTCTCACTCACCTTGGCGAAGCAAGTGGGTCCGGACGGACATGTCTGGAGCTTCGAGCCCACAGGAGCGACCGTCGCGCTTCTCTCTCAGAGCGTAGAGGAGAACAGACTTCGGAATATCACGCTCCTGCAAATGGCTCTGTCCGGGGAATCCGGCAGGCAGAAGCTGGTGATTCACCCCGACCCGGCATACAACCATCTTGCTGACAAAGTCACCGATGACTCTCTATTTGAGATTGTTGAGGTAAAGAGCCTTGACGACGTGGTTGACGAGCAGACGATCGAGAGCGTCGATTTCATAAAGATGGATGCCGCGGGCGCAGAAATTTCCGTTTTGCAAGGTGGCGAGCGATTCTTACAGCGCGAGTCACCGCTTGTGATGTTCGAGCTCAAATATCGGGAAGGAGAAAACTGGGAATTGGTCGAAGCACTGCAGGCACGCGGCTATGAAATCTATCGCTTGGTCCCGGGCCTGCAAATCCTGGTCCCGCTCGAGCGCGGTGATATCGATCCGTATCTGCTCAATCTGTTTGCATGTAAGGCGGATCGCGCGCGGCTGCTCGAGTCAGAAGGATTGGCCATCAATCGGTTGCCACCCCGTCGAGCGGTCGATGTCGGCGACCCGATGGCTGTCCTGCAGACGGTTCTCGGCGAGCGACCTTACGCAAGGGCACTGTGGCCCCGGTGGCGCGAGGCATTAGCTGGGAGCGCTGGAGATTCGTCGCGAGATCATCTGAACGGGCTCGCTTTGTACTGCCGATCCCGGGATGCCTCCCTGTCGGTTGCGGATCGCTTTCAGGCGCTGTGCGCGGCTCACGCGGCGATGTGCGATTCACGAGAAAGCAGTGGCGAAGTGGCGCGAAAGCTTACCCTGGCGCGCATCTCTTGGGAGCTCGGCTATCGTCAGCAGGCGCTCGACGTGCTCGCCTCGATGAGAGAAACGACCGATGCGGGCCATCGTACGCCCGGTGCGCCACCCTTTCTCGCCGTATCGGATCGATTCGACGGGATCGAACCCGGTGATGATCTCGAATCATGGTGCGCTGCCTCGGTCCTGCATCAGATAGAAACACTGGCCGCCTACTCGTCATATTTTCGTAGCGAGGCTGCGCTGGCGTCTCTCGAGGCTCTCGAACAGTCGTCGTTTCAGAGCCCGGAGATGGAACGCCGGCGCCAGCTCGTTCGCATGCGTCTGGGCCTCCAGGAAGGACCGGTCCCCGGTCCGCTGGTCAGCCGACAGAGCGCCGTCAATCTAAACGCCGGATTCTGGAACGGCAACGGCGAAGAGCCACAGAGCGCTTGAGCGGGCTTCGTTTCAGATAGCGTCTTCGTCGAGCTCGCCCGTGCGGATGCGCACGACCTTGTCCACCGGCGTGACGAAGATTTTACCGTCGCCGATTTTGCCGGTACGCGCCGCCTCGGTGATGGCTTCGATACAGGCTTCGGCCTGAGACTCAGCGATGACGATCTCGATTTTCACCTTGGGCAGGAAATCGACCACGTACTCTGCCCCCCGGTAGAGCTCGGTGTGGCCCTTCTGACGGCCGAAGCCCTTGACCTCGGTGGCGGTCATGCCCGTTATGCCGATTTCCGACAAGGCCTCGCGTACGTCGTCGAGCTTGAAGGGTTTGATAATGGCTTCGACTTTTTTCACCGCAGAGATTCCCTCCGCCGTATCCCGTGCACGATGACCCGGGCGGCGATTCCGATGGGTGCGGGCGAAGCATACCACAGTCCCAAGCGGTGACCGGTGCCCGGGCAAGCGCCGTTGCGAGGCCCTTCGGCCAGCCCGGCAACCTATAATTGAACGCAGTGGAACCGATGGGCGACGCTAGGCTGGGCGGGACTGTCCCGGTCCGCGCCCGGTCCGAGCTTACGGCGACTTGGCATGGTTGAAGCACAGCACAGCGCTACAGCGGGGCGGCATCGCGGTGTCGACGCGCTGCCCGCGGAGTCGGGCTGGCAGCCGCTGCACTATTTCAACATCTACCGCCTGGTGCTGGCGGGGCTGTTCCTGATCCTGGTCGTCTGGGATGAAACACCGCGCCCCCTCGGTGAGACCAATATGGCGCTGTTTCAGGCCGCGGCGATCCTGTATTTCGTCTTCGCTATAGCCAGCACCATCGCCGGCAGCCTGCGGCGGCCGAATTTTGACAGCCAGGTGCTGGTGCAGGTCTATATCGACATATTCTGCATCGCGCTGTTCATGCACGCGAGCGGCGGCGTGCGCAGCGGTTTCGGCATGCTGCTCATCGTTGCCATCGCCGGCGGCAGCATACTCACCCAGGGCGGCGTGGCGCTGCTGTTTGCCGCCACGGCGTCGCTGGCGGTGCTCGGACAGCAGTACTACGGCTGGGCGACCGGATTGTTCTCCACGGCCAGCTACGCGCACGTGCTGATGCTTGCCGCGGCTTTCTTCGCGACCGCCTACGTCACCTACATGTCCGCGCAGCGCATTCGCGCCAGTGAGGCGCTGGCGGCCGAGCGCGGGGTGGATCTCGCCAATCTGGCGCAGTTGAACGAACACATCATCCGTCGCATGCAGGCGGGCATACTCGCTATCGACGCCGAGGGCCACATTCGCCTGATGAATCGCTCTGCCCAGCAGCTGCTGGGCGTTTCACGCAATGCTGCCGGAGAGCAATTGACAAAGGTATTGAGAGGCCTTGCCGAGCTCATGCAGGAGTGGCGCGCAGATAGGTCCCGAGCGACCCACATGTTCCAGCCCGAAGGCACGGAGACCAAGGTCATCGCGTCGTTCGCTGCCATCGGTGCCGAGGCGAGCGATGGCGTGCTGGTGTTCCTCGAGGATGCATCGGGACTGTCCCAGCGGGCCCAGCAGCTCAAGCTCGCCGGTCTCGGTCGCCTCGCTGCCAGCATCGCCCACGAGATACGTAATCCACTGAGTGCGATCAGCCACGCCGGTCAGCTGCTCGACGAATCGAGCAACCTCGATAAGGCCGATCGGCGCTTGACCCACATGATTCGCGACAACGCGGAGCGCATGAACGCCATCATAGAGGACGTGCTGCAGCTCGGCCGCGGCAAGCCCGCCGAGCCGGAGAGCGTCGCTTTGGAAAAATGGCTCGACGGCTTTCTCGCGGACTTCATCACCGCCAATGTGGGCGCCAAGGATGCGATCAGCGTGGTCGTCGAGCCACCGAATCTGAAAGTGCGATTCGATCCGAATCAGCTACGCCAGGTTGTGTGGAATCTGTGTGAAAATGGTTTGCGACACAGCAACGGCCGTCCCGGACTCGAGCTCACCGCCGGACTGGGCGAGCGGACCCGGCGACCGTATCTGGAGGTTCAGGACCACGGAGAGGGCGTGCCAGTGGAGGTCGAGGAGCAGATCTTCGAGCCCTTTTTCACCACCCGGGTGGACGGCACCGGCCTTGGTCTGTATCTCGCACGGGAGCTGTGCGAGGGTAACCAGGCGTCACTGAATTTGATTCGCAGCGAGCAGGGCACCTGTTTCCGAATTACCTTCTCTCATCCGAGCCGACAGGACGCGCTACCGACATGAATCGCCCCAGGGCCCTGGTTGTCGACGACGAGCCGGACATCCGTGAGCTCATCGAGATCACGCTCGAGCGCATGGACGTGGACACCACTGCGGTGGCCAATCTCGGCGACGCCTACGCGGCCGCCAGAAAAACGCCGTTCAATCTCTGTCTCACCGATATGCGCCTGCCCGATGGCAACGGCATCGACCTCATTCGTCACATGAGCCAGAATCACCCGGGCCTGCCGGTCGCCATGATCACGGCGCACGGCAACATGAACTCCGCCATCGAGGCCCTCAAGGCGGGTGCCTTCGATTTCGTGTCAAAGCCGGTCGACCTGCAGGTGCTGCGTAATCTGGTGAGCACCGCGCTCAAGCTCGGCGACCGGGCGGTTGCGTCCAATCGCACACTCATCGGCAACGCGCCTTCGATGGAGAACATGCGCAATATGATCGCGAGGCTCGCGCGCAGCCAGGCGCCGGTCTACGTGAGCGGCGAGTCGGGCACCGGAAAGGAGCTGGTGGCGCGCATGATCCACGAGCAGGGTCCGCGCGCTGATGGTCCCTTCGTGGCGGTGAACTGCGGCGCCATTCCGGAGGAGCTCATGGAGAGCGAGCTCTTCGGCCACAAGAAAGGCAGCTTCACTGGTGCGGTATCCGACAAGCTGGGCCTGTTTCAAGCCGCCGACGGGGGCACGCTGTTTCTCGACGAGGTGGCGGACCTGCCCTTCGCGATGCAGGTCAAGATGCTGCGCGCCATTCAGGAGAAGTCTGTCCGCCCGGTTGGCGTGGAGCGCGAGGTGGGCGTGGACGTTCGCATCCTCAGCGCCAGTCATAAGGACCTGGATGAGCTCGTCAAGCTCGGCCACTTCCGCCAGGATCTTTATTTTCGCCTGAACGTCATCAACCTGCACGTGCCGGCGCTGCGCGAGCGACCCGAGGACATCGCGACTCTTGCCGAGCACATCTTCGAGCGCCTCGCCGGCCAAGGCAGCGTCGAGCGGCCGAAGCTTTCCGAGGGCGCGCTGCGGGCGCTCGAGCGCTACCCCTTCCCAGGCAACGTCCGCGAGCTCGAGAACATCCTCGAGCGGGCCATGACGCTCGCGGATGGAAACGTCATAGAGGCCGAGGACCTCGCACTTGTCCAGGAGCCGGACGCGGACGAGCCGGTGCGCGCTCACGCCGGCGGTGATGCCCTCGACGCTGTTCTGGAGAGCGTGGAGAAGGAGACCATCCTGAACGCCTTGGAAAAGTCGCGCTGGAATAAGACCGCGGCGGCCAAGCTGCTCGGCATCAGCTTCGGCGCGCTGCGTTATCGCATGCAGAAGCTGGGGCTGGACTGATTTGGCGGGGCGGTTCAGCCACGGCACGGCTGGCGGTGCGGGCGGTGACAGTTGCTGAAATTCAGCACTTTTTGCGCAAATCACCATGGCCGCGGTCACGCCAGCCAGGAAGGCATTTCCCGTATCCGCTACAATTGTGATGGTCTTGGCAGGCAGCGCGTGATGGAGTTGGCATTCGACCGCCCGGTTCCACGGTCACGTACGTTGGCACGCTGATTGCTACGTATTCGGCAGCGATTCGCAGGGTCTGCCCCGTCCCGTGCCCGTTACGGCATAACGGACAGGCGAGGACGGTCCCTTCGAGGGCAGGCAGACAGTGTTTCAAGTTTTGTTGCAGTCTAAGGAGTCATGTACATGAAAACGATTCAGAAGGGCTTCACGCTCATCGAGCTGATGATCGTGGTGGCCATCATCGGAATCCTGGCGGCGGTCGCTATTCCCGCGTACCAGGATTACACGGTCCGCGCCAAGATCCAGGAGGCGGTCAACCTGTCCAACCCGGCCCGTACGGCACTCGGTATTGCCTGCAGTGAAGGCACCCTTACTGGCGCCACGCAGATTACCGACCTTGGCCTCTCGGCGCCCGCTACGTATGACGCCAAATACACGCAGACCATTACAGCGGCTGGTGCAAGCACCACCGCCGGTTCCGTGGTGCTGACAATGAAGCAAATTGGTACCGCGGTGGCCGCAGGCGATACCATCCAATACGACGGTGAATGCGGTGCGGGCGGTATGCAGTGGACTGTGACCGGCACCATCGCGACCAAGTTCCGGCCGAAGACCTAAGAAAGGGTAAGCTTCAGTTAACCCGAGTAATGGGCTACAAAAGGGAGACCTACTTCAGGTCTCCCTTTTTTTTGTGGGTCGTTTCAATCCGTGCGCACTAACCGCCACTTCATAGTCGGCACATTGCTGCTTGCTGCGCTCGCTGCCCTGGTGATCGCCGCCTACTCCCCGGGCTTGGAGGGGCCGTTCCTCTTCGACGATCAACCGAATATCGTCGACAATCCGCTGGTCGCCGTGGACTCACTCGACGCCGAGGTCCTGCGCGATGCGGCATTCTCATTCGGTAAAGCCGGCTATCCCCACCGGGGTCTGGCACGTCTGAGC
>JABAHR010004292.1_pt1 | contig 49777 bp, 53 predicted proteins | sample 7062101 | NCBI WGS metagenome assembly JABAHR01 (sample SAMN14534553, study PRJNA622989) | marine sediment metagenome | biome: marine biome [ENVO:00000428]; feature: marine pelagic biome [ENVO:01000023]; material: deep marine sediment [ENVO:00002113] | place: India: Gulf of Kutch | collected...
CCGGATTGGTGAAGGCATGCCTGACACCCGGGTAACTGATGAAGGTCAGGTCAACGCCGGCGTCGTTCATTTCTTTCTTGAACGCCGCCACGTCTTCCGCAGGCGTGTAGGGGTCTGCTTCACCGTCGGCCACGAAGACCTTCGCCTTCACGACGCCGGGGGCTGCCGGGGTCTTGGTGGCCAGGCTGCCTGCATGAAAAGCAGCCACGCCCTTGAGGTCCATACCGGAACGCGCCATGCCCAGCACGATGGCGCCACCGAAGCAATAGCCGACAGCAGCAGTTTTCGCGGGGTCGGTGGTGGCGTGATCTTCCAGGATCTTCTTTGCCGCTTTGAAGCGCGCAGCCCCGGCTTCCATGTTGGAGAACACCTCCATCATGAACTTCTTGGCATTGTCCGGGTGTTCTGCGACCTTGCCGTCGCCGTACATGTCCAGGGCAAGGGCCGTGTAGCCCAGGTCGGCCAGCTGGCGGGCCCGCTGGCGCACGTAGTCGGTGTGGCCCCACCACTCGTGCACCACCAGGACCCCGGGACGTTTCCCCGTCACGGCCGCGTCGAAGGCGAGGTATCCGGTGAGCTTCACGCCATCCACGTCGTAGGTGAACTCCTCGGTCGTCACGTTCGCGGCCGCGGCCGGTAGGGCGAACACCGACAGCAGGAAGATTGAAATCAGGTTGCGCATCGTTCCTGTGCTCCTTGTTGGTCTGTGAACGCGCCTGCGTGCGGATGCCCCCATCCAGCCGCATGTTTTTCCCGTTGAGGTAGGGACCCCCGATAATCGACATTTCCCATCTGGTCAGCCTGTCGACCGTCCTGATCAGCGATTTTGCCTTTCGGGCTCGCAGACGTCATGTTGCATTGCGACAGAGTATGCGACTCATCGCTCATAAACCTATCCATGGGCGCGATGGCCCCCTGCGCGAGGTAAATCTTCGAGACCGTCCCCGCACACGCCCACGTAGCGGTGAGCACACCCACCCCACCCCCGGTAGGTCAATGCGGATCTAGGATGATTCGATAGCTTTCTTGAGAGTTTCCAGAAAGGACTTTTTTTGCTCGCCCGATAAACCGACTACTCCTTTCTCAACTACCGCCGATAGAATCTTCGCGGCAACCTCGCCTCGCTTATCGGCATCAATGCCCGGCAACATCATTCCAATGCAATGGGGCATCATTGTGTTAAGCATCATTTCCGGCATAGACTGTTCCGCCCCGCCCTGCTTCATTTGACCCATCATCATCGGCATCATTTCCGGCATCGAATGTCCGGCGCTGCCCTGCATCATTTTGCCCATGATCATCGGCATCATCTCCTTCATATTGACGCCTTCACACATCTTCCCCATCATTCCCAACATCATTTCTTTTCTATCATCGGTGCTTATACCATCAAAAATCTTCTCCATCATATCGGACATCGGGTTTTGCAGTTGTTCGCTCTTCACGGCTTCTCTCCTTTCAAGACTTGAATATCGGACCTACTTTTCCGGTGCGGTAATCGTCGCTTTCTTCTCCTCGTACTCTCCCTTGTCAATCTCTCCACGCACGTAGCGTTTTTTGAGGATTTCAAGGGCTGACTCTGACGAAGCTATCTGATCGCGCAGATATTGATCGCGGGATTCGGGATGTTCACTCATCGATCGCCACCACCGCATCCAGCTGCGATCTCTATGTCGGCCCGCGAAAAAAAAGAAGAATATCAATATGAAAATGAATATCATCATCAGCGGAAAAATCCACCAAAAGCCGTGCCCATGCATGTGCCAGGGTACGTAATAGCCGTGCCAAGGAACCACCTCCGGTGGCGTTTGTTCAGCTGCAAAAATAAGGGAACTGTTCAATGCAGAAAGGCCCAGCACAAAAAGGCAGGTCACCAACGATTTCATTTCATCCTCCAACTCTTAGGTAAGCGATACCCGCCGCCCGACGAACCTTAGTCGACATCACGGTCGAAATCCGACCCGGCGGGCGCGGCCAACAGGATCAGGCAGAGGGCAAGTAGTAGTCGGCGCATAACGCCATCCTATAAACTTCTCAGCCGGATTCGATGATTCGAGTCAAGCTCAGGGCCTGATAGTCGAGCTGTCCGCACTGTAGCTACTCAGCTCGGCGTCGGCAGCATCCCCCAAACAGGCGGGGAGAGCGTGGGAACTCGTGGTGGCGAGGACTTTTGGGAGCGGGGTGTGGTAGGAGGAATTGCCCCAAAAGAATTAGCACCCTCTACCCCGCCATACCCCTGGCAAACTCGCGGCACACTGACCCTCGCTGATGGAGAAAAAGTGCCACGAACACAGACGAAGATTCTATATAAAACTCAAAAGTTTAAGGCTTTATTATTACCTCAAATCGAGACTCATAATCCATTCGTCGAGGGTTCGGGTCCTTCCGGGCCCACCAGAAGCCGTCACGCCACCCAGGCGGCGTAGGGGTGCTGCGCAAGCCAATCGCGCGCCAGCCGCCAGGCCTGCTCCAGCTGCGCCGGCGTCATCCTTCGCTTGAGACTTTCACGGCTCTTGGCAGCGCCGGTATGGCCGCGCTCGGCCGCGATCTCGAACCACATGTGCGCGTGCACGTTGCTCCAGGGCACGCCGTGGCCGTTGCGGTACATCCAGCCGAGGCTGTTGGCGGCGCTGGCGTCCCCCTGCTCCGCCGCGAGGCGGTACCATTGCACGGCGTCGGGATAGCTCTGCGCCACGCCTTCGCCGTCCTGATACATCTGGCCGAGGATGCGCTGCGCAACGACGTGCCCCTGCTCTGCCGCGCGCCGATACCACTTCACGGCCTCGTGATCGTTGCGCAGCACACCGCGCTCGGTATCGTACATGAGGCCGAGGTGGTACTGCGCCTGCACGTCGCCCTGTTCCGCCAGGGGCTTCCACACCTGCAGCGCGCCGCGATAGTCGCCGGCATTGTAGGCTGCCTGTCCCGCGGCGAAATCCGCGCCCGCGCCCGCGGGCGCGACCCACAGTGCAAGGCCCAGCAGCGACCCCAGGGCGGCGCCCGCGCCGAACGAGCGCGGCCGCTGCGTCGCTGGTGCCGGGCGCGCCGAACGCAGGAGGGTCAAAAAACAATAGCGCAGGGCGCGGCCACCCGCGGCCAACGAGCTCGCCGCAGCGCGACGCGCGCGGGAGCCCCGCAGGGCCAACACCCGGAGAACCGGCGGCTCGTGTCGCTGGGCGCACGCCGGCCCCCAGCCCGGGTGCGCGGCGGCATTCTGACTGGGCTGAGGCATGGCAACCTCCCGCGGGCAGTTCCCGGGCCGCGGCCGCTCCTGGGCTCGGGCGCGGCCGCGACGGTGCCCGCTGCTGGCCCGCATTGTAGTGCGTCCCCACCCACGGGATGGAGCGCCGCGACGCCCCCCGGTCGCCGGCACACCGCGCAGCGCACGCGCCGCTGCGGCGGGCGTGCCCGCCGCGGGACGCTCAGCCCGCCCCGGCGGTGTCCCCGTCGAGCCTGCGCCGCACCGCGTCGCGCAGCCACGGCACCGAGATCTCGTCCACGTGGGTGCGACCCAGCTGGCGCGCGAGCCGCAGGTGCATCTCGAGATACGCGCCGCGCTTGGTCTCGAAGTCGTCGAGGCTGCGGCGCAGCCGCGCCCGCGAGACCGCGTCGACACGCACCCGCTCCATGAACGCGCGCCGGCGCGCGGCGTTCGGCAAACTGACCATTGTGAAGAACAGATCCCGATGCGCAGCACGCTGCGCGCTGGCGCTCGAAGCCATCAGACACCTCCACCCCAGAACTATTTTCTTATGGCGTGCAGCATAGCGGAAAAAACCCGCGTTTCCCAGCGCCACGACCGGCACCGGACATCCCGACTCGAACCGCGCGGGCAAAGGGTGTATCATTAGCCCTCCGCTCACATCAGGCGCCACAGAGCGTACGCCGAGCGACCACATCGCCGCGCCGTCGCCGGCAGCAGGCGAATCGTTCAGTCCTCATGCCCGTGCTATTGGATGAGTTCTGATGCTGTCTTCCATCAATAGCACGATTGCGGATAAAGAGGTCGAACGATGCCAAACGCCGTTTCTGCCAGCACCCTCGACGCTCCGGAGTGGGCAAACCTGTTTACGGTGGCATCGGTGGAGCGCAGCAAGCTGCCCGAGGCCGGCGAGCAAGAGCAGTGGTGGAAGTACGTGCTTACCGACGGCAACTCCACCATCGTCGGGCAACGCAAGGGTTCGCTGAAGGAGGTCAAGGCGCACGCGGCCGACTGCGTCGAGAAGCTCAACGCGCGCCGATTGGGCAAGTCGGCCATTCGCCCCTCCTCTCCCCGCGGCAACGGCGCGAAGAAGAAGAGCACCGGCTGAAGCCGGCGCACACAGTCTCGCGAGCTACGACCGCGCCGCGGCGGGCTTGCCGTTCCGCTTCAGCGCATGCCGCGCGGCACACTCACGCGCGGAACTGCGGCACCACGTAGGGACCTTCGGGGATCACTGCCACGGCGGGATCGCCGCTGGCGGTTACGCTGGCGCGTACCGCCTCCTCCACCGAGTCGATGACGTTCACGCCCGTCAACGGGCGTTCCGCTTGCGGCAATCCCCCGCTGTACAGATGCACCGTTGCCGCGCGCGTCGCCTTGAGCTGCATCTCGGTCTGCCACTCGTCTACATCGGCGAATTGCTTCGCCAGCAGCTGCTGCAGAAAGGCGTCCGGTCCCAGCTCCACCAGGCGTCGCTGCGCATCGCGGAACTCCGCCGAGCCCATGCCCTCAGAGCACTCGGAGGCGACGATCAGGTTAGCGCCCGGTTCGAGAATGTCCATGGGCATCACCATGCCCTTCACCGTCTGATAGTAGGTCTTGTCCAGAGGATACCCGGCCGCCGTCGTGACCACCGTCTTGAAGCGCCGCGACACCGGCACCGCGCTCGCGCGGTGTGCGAACTCGACGGCCGCCTGGTGGCTCGCGAGAATATCGCCGAAAGTGACGCACGCGAGCCTGCGGTGCTCGTCCACGACGGTGTTCAGCGCCAACACCTCGCCCACCATCCGGATGATCTCGAGCTGCTCCGCATGCAGGGGATTACCTTCCAGCCGGCACTGCACGGCGTCGGGATCCTCCATGAATCGCGCACTGTGGAAGGTGCGAATCGTATCGGCGTGGGCGATGCCGGGTGCCACCACCTTGCGTCCCCCCGAGTAGCCGGCCATGAAATGCGGCTCCACCAGGCCGGTGGCGATGCGCAGGTCCGCCTCCACGAAGCGCCGATCGAGCTTCACGGGGGTAGCCCGTGTCGGGGTCAAGCCGAGATCCACGTGATCGGCATCGTTGCGGGCGAAGTGGTTGACCACGCTCACGTTGTCGAGAACCCACGGATCGCCGACGAGCTCGGCGAGCTCGGCGCCCTCGTTGGGCCGATGCAGACCGTTGGCGACGAGGATGCTGATCGCATCGGCGGATATGCCCGCCGACAGCAGATCCTGCACCAGCATGCGCAGAAACAATCCGTTGGGCACCGGGCGGGTGATATCGCAGATGAGGATGCACGCGTTGCGCTTGCCGCGCGCCGCGTCGTGCAGGGTTGCGCTGCCGATCGGGGCGTCGAGCGCCCGCCGGACCGCGCCCCGCGGATCGGCCAGCGGCCGCAGCGGGCGCTTGCGTATGACGGTCACCTCGCACGGCGGCGGCAGGTTCACCGCCAGCGGCTCGCGGCCGTAGTGCAGATTCACGATCACGCTCGGTCCTCGCCCTGGCACGACGGCGCCGTTGCGGTCACTGCCAGACGGCTATTGTAGCCCCTGGCACACGGCGGCACGATCACAGCACGGCCAGCCGCCAGAGCCAGACGCCGCCGACGCCGACGCTGAGGCCGCCGGAGGCGACGGGCAGCCACGCCGCCGCGCGCCGGCAGCGTCGCTGCAGACGCACAATGGTTCCCCCGAGGGCACCGCAGAAAACGCCCATGGCAAGGACGTTGCCGACGCCGAATGCGATCGTGTAGAGCAGGTAGTGCCGGGGGCTGGTGACGATCAACGCGGGCGCCACGACGAGAACCGCGCCGGAGCCGGCGAGGCCGTGCAGCAGGCCGATCCCCAGGGGGGCGTGGCCGTGGCCGCGGTGCGCTTCGTCATGGCTGTGCCGGATGCCGCGCGCATGAGGATGAAAGTGGCTGTGGTCGACGTCGCCGTGACGGCGACGGTGATGGTGCAGACCGCGACCGGCGCCCCGCAGCCGCCGCAGCCCGAGGCCCACGAGCAGCATGCCCGCCGCTGCCTCCAACACGCGCTCAGACCAGTTCGGAACGAGCTCACCCGCATTCAGCAAGAGCAAGCCGAAGCTTGCGAGCGCTAGCGTGTGACCGAGGCCCCAGCTGGCGCCGTCCAGGAAGTCGGCCCACCGCGAGCGGCGGCGTCCGGCCAGCGTCGCCATGGCGGCGGCGTGGTCCGGCTCGAGACTGTGCAGCAGGCCCAGCCCGAATCCCGACAGAATCAATGCAATGGAGACGCTCATCGTGCGTTTGCCATGAAGCGGACCCGTGTACGCAGCGCCGCCGGGAGCGCACCCTCGTCGCGCTGAGATCGCGTGCGGGGCGGGCCCGACGAAACTTTATGCGACGCCAACGCCGTGCGCGGCGAGGCCGCTCAGCGGAAAGCCGCCCAGGGCACGGCCCCGTGAGGCGAGCCCCACGGATACGCGAGGATCACTGGCTCGGCCTGATCACAATTCGTTCGCCCGTCCCGAGTCCGGCTGTGTGGATGCTCGCTCGGCGTCGGCGCGCCGCGGAGCCGCCACCGTCACAGCGCCGCGGCGGCCGCCGGTCACGGTCTCGTTGAGCGAGCCCGAGCGATAACCCTGCAGATCGGCACTGACGTAATCAAAACCCGCGTCGCGAAACTCGCGCAGGATCTCCGTGCGGACATCGGCGTCGAGCAGCCGCGGTATCTCCTCGGGGGCCACCTCGATGCGCGCGACGCCGTCATGGTAGCGAACGCGATAGATCCGAAAACCCATGCGGCGTAATACGCGCTCGCAGCGCGCCACCTGTGCCAGCCGCGCCGGCGTGATCTCGGTGCCATAGGGAAAGCGGCTCGACAGACAGGCGAGCGCGGGCTTGTCCCACACTGTTAGCCCGATGCCCCTCGCCGCGGCACGGACATCGGCCTTGGTGAAACCGAGCTCGTCCAGCGGCGAGCGCACGCCGAGCTCGCGCGCCGCCTTGCGCCCCGGGCGCAGATCATCGCGGTCATCGACGTTGAAGCCGTCCAGCACATGGCCGATCCCCAGGGCCCGGGCCTGCGCCACGGCGGTGCCGTAGACTTCGCTCTTGCAGAAGTAACATCGGTTCACGGGGTTGGCGGCGTAACGGGGATCGTCAACCTCGTGCGTCTCGACAAGCAGGTGCCGGGCGCCGAGCCGCTCGGCGAGGCGACGTGCGTCCTCGCCTTCCTCCGCGGCAAGGCTCGGCGACACGGCGGTCAGGGCGACCGCGTCCCGACCCAGCGCGGCGACGGCCTCGGCGAGCAGGTAGCCCGAATCGACCCCGCCCGAGAAGCACACGACGGCACGTTGCATCTGCGCCAGCAGCTCGCGCAGCCGGCCGATCTTGGTATCGAGGTCAGACAAGCGGCGCCCTCGTAGTCAGTGGCTCGCGCCATCATAGCAGCTGGGCGCACACGGGACGATCGGCGTCCCGCGGCTCGATCGAAACTTTGCCGTTTCGACGGCGTGTCGGCGGGCCGCGCGGCTGCTACACTCCGGCCGCATGGACCCCAAGGCAGTACGCGAGCTGCTGGTGGCGGTGCGCCGCGGAGACACCGAGGTCGACGAGGCCCTGGCCGCGCTGCGGGATCTGCCGTTCGCGGACCTCGGCTTCGCCACCATCGACCACCACCGCGCCCTGCGCAGCGGCTTTCCCGAGGTCGTGCTGGGGCTCGGCAAGACACACGAGCAGATCGTGGCGATTTTCCGGGAGATCGATGCACGTCGACAGACTGTGCTCGCCACGCGCGTGTCCGCCGAAGCCGCCAGTGCGCTGGTCGCGGCGCTGCCCGAGGTGCGTTACGACGCCACGTCGCGCACCGCGGTGCTGCAGCGCGAACCGCCAGCACAGGTGGCGCAACGCCCGGTGTGCGTCGTCAGCGCCGGCACCAGCGACCTGCCGGTGGCCGAGGAAGCGGCCATCACGGCGGAGGTCTACGGCAATCGCGTCGAGCGTATCTGGGACGTGGGCGTAGCCGGCGTGCACCGGCTGCTCAGCCGCCGCCCCCAGCTCGACGAGGCCGGGGTGATCATCGTGGTCGCCGGCATGGAGGGCGCGCTGCCGAGCGTCGTCGGCGGTCTTGTCGCCAAGCCCGTGATCGCGGTGCCGACCTCCATCGGCTACGGCGCGAGCTTCGGCGGCATCGCCGCGCTGCTGGGCATGCTCAACAGCTGCGCCGCCGGCGTCACCGTCGTCAACATCGACAACGGCTTCGGCGCCGCCTACGCCGCCACCCTCATCAATCGCAGCCTGGCGGGCTCGTGACGTCGCCGCGCCATGCCGCGGGGCACGGCCATGACGGCGGTCCCGGGCCCCTGCGCGGTGATCTCGAGCGCGGCGCGGGCGACGGCCGTATCCTGTTTCTAGACGCCTTCAGCGGCGTCGCCGGGGACATGCTGGTGGCCGCGCTGCTGGATCTCGGCGTGCCACGCGGGCCCGTGGACGCGGCCCTCGCCGCCGTGGCCATCGACGGCTATCGCATCGAGCTCGGCGCGGTGACCCGTTCAGGCATCGTGGCGCGGCGTTTCTGCGTCGACGTCGAGCCCACCCAGACGCCGCGCACCTATGCCGACATCCGCGAGCTGCTGGCGGGCGCCGCCCTCACGCCGGGGACGCGCCAGCGCGCCCTCGACGCCTTCGCCGCCCTCGCCGATGCCGAGGCGGCGGTGCACCGCGTCCCGCATGAGCAGGTGCACTTTCACGAGGTGGGGGCGGTGGACTCCATCGTCGACATCGTCGCCGTCGCCGCCGCCCTCGACTGGCTGGGCGCGCGGGTGGTGTGTTCGCCGCTGCCCCTGGGGCACGGCTTCGTGCGCGCCCGCCACGGCGTGCTGCCGCTGCCAGCGCCGGCGACGGTCGCCTGCCTGCGCGACGTGCCGACCTACGACGCCGGCGTCGAGGCCGAGCTGGTGACCCCGACCGGCGCCTGCCTGGTGGTCACGTGTGCTTCCGCTTACACGCGCTGGCCGGCGATACGACCCGAGCGCGTCGGCTGGGGCGGCGGGACGCGCGAGCTGCCGGACCGTCCCAACCTGCTGCGCGTCGTGCTCGGGCGCGCGCACCGCGACGGCGAGCCAGCCGACGACGACACGTTCGCCGTACTGGAGTGCAATGTCGACGACATGACGGCGGAGGTCGCCGCCTACGCCGTCGAGCGCGCCCTCGACGACGGCGCCCTCGACGCCTGGACCACCCCGATCGTCATGAAGAAGGGGCGCGCGGCGCTGAAGCTCTCGGTGCTGGTGCGCCACGCGGAGGCGGATCGTTTCCTGCGCCTGCTCTTCACGGAGACCGCCTCCCTCGGCGTGCGCATCACGGCGCTGCGGCGTGCCGAACGACCGCGCCGCATCGTGCGCGTGGCAACGCCCTTCGGCGTCATTCCGGTGAAGGTGGCCGATGCCGACGGTCTGCCGGAGAACATCGCGCCCGAGTTCGAGGCCTGCCGTGCGGCAGCGCGGGATCACGACGTGCCGGTGAAGGAGGTCTACGCCGCCGCCCTGGCGGCGCTGCGCAGCCGGCCCTGAAGGCGGGGCTCTGCGGCCGCGTCCCGTCACACGGGCGCCGAGCGCGCTCAGCCGCCGACCCGTGTCCGCTGCAGTGCGTGATTCTTGCCGGCGAGGCCCTCGATCATGAGCCGGTAGGCGACATAGTACTTGTTGATGTTGGCCACGTAATCGACGGTCTCGCGACCGACGACCTCCGCCGCGACTCTCTCGACGTTGAAGAACCAGCGGTTGGGATCGAGCCCACGCTCCCGCGCGCGCTCGCGCAGCTGAGCGACCCGCGCCGGCCCTGCGTTGTACGCCGCCCAGGCAAAATCCACCTGCGCTTCGGCGGGGATCTGCGAGTCGCTGAAGTAACGATCACGCAGGAAGCCGAGGTACTTGACCCCCGCATGAATGTTGTCTTCGAGCTTGTCGATGTCGCGGATGCCGACGTTCTTGTCCGCCGCCGTCGAAGGCAGCAGCTGCATGACGCCGATGGCCCCCGCCGGACTGCGCTTGCCTTGATCCAGGCCGGACTCCTGGTATCCCTGCGCGGCAATGGCCAGCCAGTGGAAGCCGTACTGCTCGCTGTACTTCCTGATGGTATCGACCATAGAGTCGAACTTGCGGCGCTCGGCCTCCGCCACAGGATTCTTGATCCACTTGTTGTCCGCGTAATATCGCTTCAACAAGATGTTGCCGAGCAGGGTGCCTTTCTTGTGATCCGCCACGAACGCGTTGACCCGGGCGAGCAGCTTGGGGTTGTTCTTGCGAACCGCCCACGCCAGCATCCCGCCCTCGTGCACCGCAAGGTCCTCGTGGACGACGATCTCGGGGAACACCTGGGCCCACAGATCGGCGATGTGGTCGTCGCAGACCGTCACCTCGAGCACGCCTGAGTTCACCAGCTCGAGTATGTCCTCGGTGGAGAGGTTGCTGTCGCCCTCGATGACCTCGATCGGCCTGCGGCCTTGCTCCTCCAGCCGCGCGCTCAGTGCCCGCAGGTGTCCGACGTAGCTGCTGCCCGGGCGCACGTAGACTCTGCGGCCGGCGAGGTCCTCGACGGTGCTCAGGTTGCCGACGGAGTGGTGCGTCACCACCACCTCCTTGACGTTGCCGACCAGTGGATCGGAGAAAGCCACCAGCTTCTCGCGCTGCGGCGTCACGGTGAGACCCGCCGCGGCGATGTCCCCGCGGCCCTCCGCCAGCGCGGGCAGCAATTCGTCGAAAGGCAAGGGGACGTAGACCAGCCGCACCTTCTCCGAGTGCTTCTTCACCTCCTCGTTCAGCTGCTTCTCGAACTCGCGCACCAGCTCGTAGGTGGCGCCGCGCTTGTCCGCGCCGTCGAGGAAAAAGTTCGTCTTGCTGTAGGTGACGAGGACCCGCACGGTGCGCCTGTCGCGCATATCGTCGAGATCGCCCATGAATGGCTCGACGTAGCGGGCCACGAGCACGTCCGAGCGCGCGTCCCCCGCCGGGGTCTGCTCGTGCGGTGCGCTCGGCGACGGCTCGTCGGAGACGCTCTGGGTCCCGGTCTCGGTCACGGCGAGCGGCTCCGAGGTGGGACCCGCGTCGCCGGCATCGCCGGCGTCGCCGCCATCTGAGCAGGCCATGAGCGCCAGCATCGCCAACGCCGCGACCGCTCGTCTCAGGGAAAACACGATTGGGCGGGAGATCATGCGAGTGTCTGCGTCCAGTGCGGTATGCCCGCCGTCATTGTAACCGCCGCGAGTGTGCAACGGGGCCACGGACCCCCAGCGGCCGCCCGTGCGCCGGCAACAAGGCGCCCCGGTGGACCTGCCCGCCGCCGCGCGAGGGCACTATGCGAGAAAGCGTCGCAGCACATTGTCGACGATGCGCGAGACGTTGTTGTCACAGGCATTGTGCGGCAGGCTGCCGCAGAAGGTGATCGAGCCGACGGAGAACACGGCCCCGCCGTGCGGCGTTTCGAAGTAAACCATGTCGGCGCGGATCAGCGCCTGCTCCGGCTCGCCCGGCCAGTTGTACAGGTGGGTCAGGCGTTCCTCCGGAACCAGGACGTAGTGGGCGGCGTGTCGCTCCGAGCTCGCCAGCACGCGTGTGTGCGTGGGAGAACCGAGGGCATGGTCCATGCGGTCGAGCTCGAAGCCGGCGGCGCCGCCGCCGCTCAGTCCGAAATCGCCGATGATCTCGTCGTCGACGCCGGCGAAGATCCACGCCGTGTGCTCCTCGTCCGCCGCCGCAGCGCGGCGGTAGTAGGAGCCTTCGAACTTGCCCTGGCCGGAGAAGCCGACACCGGCCAGATGCTGCGGCGGGCGCGCGTTGCGCCGCCACAGCCCGCCGTAGCCACCGTCGAAGGCGTTGTAGTACTCGCCCGGCTCGGCCGCCCAGGCGCGAATGCCACCCTCGCCGCGGCGGATCTCGACCATGCCCGGCACGTCCTCGCGCACCGCGATACGCCAGTAGAATCCATTGCCGCCGAGATACATCATGCGCCCGCCGCGGTCGACGTAGCCCTGCAGCGCATCCAGCGTCTCGCGGGTGTGGTACTCGGGATGCGAGGTCGTCAGCACGACCTTGTAGGATTCGATGAGCGCCGCCCCGTGCCGGTGCAGGTCTTCGTCGGTGACGATGTCGAAGTCGTGGCCCTTGGTCTCGAGCCAGTAGCACAGATGCGTGTCTGCGGGGAAGTGGCGCAGACCCGATCCCGCGAAATCCTCGGCGAAAGTGATGTAGCCCGGGCGGGTGGTGATCATCGGCCGCAGGCGCGAGGCATAACAGATACCGCTGCCGTCGCTGTGAAAATTGTACGTCGACAGCCCGTAATCCGGGTGGTCGTCCGGGGTCCAGGGACGCGCGCCCCAGGCCGCCGCTTTGCGGCGATAGGTATCGTCGGTGTTGTTGCGCGCGTGATTGCCGTAGACGATGTAGGTGAAGGTCGGCACCAGCACGCACACATCGCACTGCGGCCGGCCCAACGGTGCGGTGACGAAGAACGGAATGGCGTCTTCCACGCCGGCACACTCGAGTGCCATGGCGTAGACACCGCTGCGCAGGTCGTCCGGCACGCGCAGAGCGAAGTCGGTCTCCCAGCGGCAGTCGTAGATGTCGTCGTCGTGGAAGTGGATGGCGGCATAGTGCTCGGGGGCGTGGCGCCAGCACATCTCGTCGCCGTTCCAGCGCGAACCCGTCATCGCCCGCGCCGGCACGTTCTCGAGGCGCGCATGCAGGCCGTGCGGCCCCGTGTCGAGCGCCCGCTGGCTGGAGATCTCCTGCGAGAAATCCCACGCCGCGACGACGTCCGCGAGTGGTTCCCCACTGGCCGCGGCGAGCGCAGCGCTCTCCTCAAGGGCGGCAGCGACGATGACCGGAGCCTCCAGCTTGCCGTTGTAGTGCCCCCCCACCGCGGCACCGCCCAGCGCCGCCAGGTAGATCACCCGTGGGTCGAGGCGCGGTGTGAAATCGACGCAGATCTCCCGGCTGCCGCCGTCTTCCACGGCAAACGCCGGCGCCAGGGGCGCCTGGCCGACCCGCAGCACACGGCTCGGGGCATCGTAGCTCGCCCACGCCCGGTACCAGGCGCGCGTGCGCAGGCGCTTGCCCGTCGTCGTCTCGAGCACCCGCCCGTCTGCGTCGCCGATGACGGCCCCGATGCTGCCGTCGGCGCCGATGACCAGAGAGAATCCGCTGCGGCGATCGCAGTCGAAGTTGCCGACGAGGCCCTGTCGTCCCTTGCCGGGGGTCGTCGGCCATACGGTGACCGCCAGGGTAACGCTGCCGAGCCCGCGCATCGCCGAGGCACCCTCGACGACCCCGTAGGAGCCGAGATTGACCGGTTGCGTGCGAGATCGGTACGAGCCGGCGAACACGCCGGACAGATCCTCGGTCAACATGCCCGGTCCGTCCGGATTGGGGTCGGCACAGATCACTCTGGTCAGCCGGGCGCGGTAAGGAGAGTCGCCGACGCTGCTGACCTTGAACTCGATGATCTCTCCGGGGGCTACGGAGAAGCGGTCGGCATAACCTGTCAGCGCAAGCATGTGAAGCACATCCCTCGTGTTCGCCGTCGACGACGGCGCCGCGCTCGGCCGCCCGTCCGATGGAGATGGCACGGACAGCGCCGGCGCTGTTAGGAACGCCGAGCCGGGAATATTCTAAGCGCCTGCGGCTCTTCTATCATCGCAAAGCGGAGCACATCGCCGACGAGCGGCGCTTCGACAGGAGTACAATCCGACAGGCATCATGAGACCGCACGGGACAACAAGGCCACGACGCGCCGCGCTCGTCGCGCTGGTGCTCGCCGCCACGTGGGGGGCGCAGCACGGGGGCGCTGCGGAAACGGTCGACGGCGAGCGCGAGTTCGTCACGCACTGCGCCGTGTGCCATGGACTCGACGGCCGCGGCGACGGGCCGCTCGCGTCGAAGCTCACCCGCCCGCCGCCGGACCTCACCCGGCTCGCGGCCAAAAACGGCGGCGAGTTTCCACGCGAACTGTTGCACCGCATCATCGACGGGCGCATGCTGGTGATCTTCCACGGCCCCCGCGAAATGCCGGTGTGGGGCGATCGCTTCCGTGTCGAGGGCGCGCCGCTTGCCGCTCCCGCGCGCATCAAGGCGCTGGTGAACTATCTGCACACCGTGCAACGTCCATGAGACCCTCGGCCCTTCATGCAGGCGATGCCCGGTGGCACCGGCGCGGCCGCCGCGGCGGGTCAGCCGTGATCGGCCTCGCTCTGGCGGATGATGTCCTCGTAGCTCTCGGACGTCCTCAGCTTGAGCGTATCCGAGAACCAGAGCACCGCGCCGTCGGGGCCGTCTTCGATAAAGCTCACTCGCTCCAGATTCACGTAGCAGCTGGGGCCACCGAGTTCCAATACACCCACGTACATCGTCAACCTCCTTGCCGGGACCGGTATTGCTCGACACGGCGCCCCGGCGCGCCCCGTGGCGTCGCAGCGAAGCGCACGCCTTCACACGCCGCATGCCGCACAGCCCGCACGAGGGCGCGACGCGATCCCGCCGGGATCGCCGCCGACAAGGCCGCCGGGTCGGCATTTTCCACGCCGGCGTGAACATGGAAAATCTACTCGACCGACACTACCATGTCGACCAGCCCGAGCTGCGGGCGTGCATCGACGAGTTTCTGCGACTCGCGGGCGCTTCGGCCAGCGATCAAGTCGACCTGTACCGGGCGATGCTGTGGACTTGCGCCCGCATCGCGCAGGAAGACCTCGACCGGTGGGACGTCAAGATTCTGACCAACACCCTGGGCGAGCTGTTCCAAGCATTCGGCGAGCTGCGCCATTACCACCGCCGTCGCAAGGTCACCGTGTTCGGTTCGGCGCGCACGCCCAGCGACGCCGCGGAGTACGCCCTCGCCACGGCCACCGGCCGCGCGCTGGCGCAGGACGGCTTCATGGTAATCACCGGAGCGGGCGGCGGCGTGATGCAGGCGGCGCACGAGGGTGCCGGCGAGCAGAACAGCCTCGGCTTCAACATCGAGCTGCCCTTCGAGCAAGAGCCCAACCCGGTCATTCACTCCAGCCCGGGGCTGTTCACGTTTCGCTTCTTCTTCATTCGCAAGCTGTTCCTCGTGAAGGAGGCCGACGCCCTCATCGTCTTCCCCGGGGGTTTCGGCACCCAGGACGAGACCTTCGAGTTGCTGACTCTGATCCAGACCGGCAAGAGCCCCCTCGTCCCGGTGATTCTCATGGACGTGCCCGGCGGCAGCTACTGGCAGAGTTGGCAAGAGTTCGTGAGCACGCAGATGGCCGCTCGCGGGCGCATATCGGCGCACGATTCCCGCCTGGTCCATGTTGCCGAGCGGGCCGAGGACGCGGCTCGCGAAATAGCCCGCTTCTACCACAACTTTCACTCCATGCGCTGGGTCGGCAAAGAGCTGCGACTGCGCTACGCACGCGCCCTGCCGCAGCCCGTCGTGCAACGCTTCAACCGGGAGTTCGCGGATCTGCTCGAGACCGGAGAGTTCGCGCAGGTTACGGCCCACAGCTCTGAGCATGACGAGATCGAGCTCGTCGACCTCGTTCGCATCGCTTTCCGCTTCAACCACCGCGACTACGGCCGCCTGCGTCAACTCATCGACGTCATCAACGAATACTAGGAAAATGCGCCGGGCGCTCACCCCGCGCGGTGTGGGGTGGGCCGCACCCGACAGGCGGCGTGCGCTCGCGACCACCCGCCCGGCGTCGAGCGCGTCGTGCGGGTCGCAGCGGGGTCACTGATGCCGTCGTCGTCCATCGCCGGCGAGAGGACAGTGCACTTGTCACAACGGCTCTCTCCCCACCACGGCCAGACCGTCGTGCGCGACGTCGGGCTTGTGTTGCACGTGCCCGGCGCCATGGCACTGGCATCCGTGCCGGTGGCCTTGCTGTGGGGCGAAACCGCGCTGGCAACACCTTTTCTGGCCACGGCAGCCGTTGCTCTGGGACTGGGTCAGTTGCTGTATCGGCTGTGCCGTCACGCCCCGCCCATGCGGCTGCGACACGCCATGGTGACGGCGGTGCTGGCGTGGACGGTGATTCCCCTCGTCGGCACGCTGCCGTTTCTGCTCACGCCCCTGGAAGCGCTGGCGGGCGCGGAGGCGGTGCAGAGCATGGCGCCGTTGAGCTCATTCATCAATGCGTTGTTCGAGTCCGTGTCTGGATTCACCAGCACGGGCCTGACAATGGTTGCCCTGCCCTCCGAGCTGCCCCGTGTGATGCAGTGGTGGCGTTCGCTAATGCAATGGATAGGCGGCGTAGGCGTCATTGTCGTCATGCTCACTGTGCTGCACCCTGCCGGCGATGCCGAGCGCTTGTATTTCTCGGAGGGGCACGAGCTCACACCGGTGAGCGACGTCGGCGGCACCCTGCGACGGCTGTGGTGGGTGTATCTGTTGTACACCGGCCTGGGGGTGCTGTTGCTCCTTGCCACCGGCATGCCGTGGTGGGCGGCGGTCAACTACGCCATGACGGCGATCGCCACCGGCGGCTTCGGCGTCACCGATAACAGCCTCGCCGATTTCGGCACCGCGGCCCAGGCCGCGACCTTGATCATCATGCTCGCCGGTGCAGTGAGTTTTTCCGTGCACTACCGCATGCTGAGCGAGCGCCGTGTGGCGCCTTTCTGGCAAGCACCGGAGAATCGGGTGCTGCTGGCCATCGTCGCGCTGGCAGCCTTCGCCGTCGGCCTCGAGAACGCATGGTACGGTGCGCCGGGGGCCTGGTTCGATGCCCTGTTCCAGGTGACCGCCGCGGTCACGACGAGCGGCTTCGGCACGGTGCCGCTGCACGAGTGGAGTCCGACGGCATTGCTGATACTCAGCCTGGCCATGCTGTGCGGCGGGGCGGCAGGGGCCACCACGGGCGGCCTCAAGCTCAAGCGCGTCATCCTGCTCGCGCGAGGGGCTTACGATCGCATCCGCGGCGTCGTTCTTCATCCCTGGCGACTGATGGAGCACAAACCCATGGCAGACGAGGCCACCGAACGTCGCGCCGTACGCGCCCTCGAGGCGGCAGCGATCATGCTGGTGCTCGTGCTCATCGCCGCGCTGAGCGGCACGCTGTTGCTGCTGCACAGCGCAGGAGCGGACGTGCCCCTTGAGGCCATCATCCTCGAAACTTGCTCGGCGTTGGGTAACGTCGGCCTGTCCGCCGGCATCACGGATCCGGCACTGCCCAATGCCGGCAAGGTCGGCTTGATCGTGATGATGTGGGCGGGAAGGCTCGAAATCGTGCCGACGCTCGTGCTGCTGGCAGCCCTGGTCGTGGCGCTCAAGCGCGCCGTGACGATGACGGTCCCGCGGCGCGACTGACGCCGCTGGACACACGACGGCGTGCGCCGGCGTCGGGCTGCTACCATACACCCCCCGAAGAGGACGGCGATCATGCACCGCTTGCTCAAGCTCCCCGGAAGAACCCGAACCCTGCTCTTGGCGGCGTGGGTCGCCTGGGCTGCCGCTGCACCGGGCGTCGGCGCGGCCGAGGCCGACCGCGTGCACTTCTGGCTGACGATACTGCACAACAACGACGGCGAGTCCGACCTGATTCAGCTAGGCCCCGGCGAGCTCACCGACTTCGGGGGCGTGGCTCGATTCAAGCACGTTGTCGAGGCCCTGCGCCGTCAAGCCGTCGAGGGCCCGCATCCCGGCGCCACATCACAGGCCAAGCGGGGCGTCATCGTCGTCTCCTCGGGAGACAACTTCCTGCCCGGGCCGGAATTCAATGCGAGCCTGGACAAAGGCGTCCCGTTTTACGACACAATCGCCATGGACCTCATCGGCTACGATGCCGTTGCCATCGGCAACCACGACTTCGATTTCGGGCCCGACGTGCTGGCCGATTTCATCGAGGGTTACGCGCAGACCCGGCCGGTGTACCTGAGTGCCAATCTGGACTATACGTCCGAACCCCGCCTGCGCGCGCTGCTGGACCAGGGTCGCATCGCGCGCAGCGTCGTCGTCGAGCAGAACGGCGAGTCGATCGGCATCATCGGCGCCATCACGCCGAACCTGTCCTTCATCTCAAGTCCGCGGCGCGTGTCCGTGAGTGCCGACGTCGCCGGCGCCGTCATCGCCGAGGTCAGTCGACTCGAGGCGCACGGCGTCAACAAGATCGTGCTGATCAGCCATCTCCAGGAGATCGAAGCGGACCTGGCGCTGGCGCCGTCGCTGCGCGGCATCGACGTCATGGTGGCGGGCGGCGGCGACGAGGTGCTCGCCAACGACGGCGACCGCCTGGTCCCCGGGGACGAACGCTTCGGCCCCTATCCCATCATCGCCCGCGACGCCGACGGCGCCGAGATGCCCGTCGTCACCACGGCGGGCAGCTACGGCTACGTCGGGCGACTGGTGCTCGGCTTCGACGCGGGCGGGGCCGTCGTCGCCATCGGCGCCGAGAGCGGTCCGGTGCGTGTGGCAGGCGGCGCAGAGCCGGACGCGGCGGCGCCCCACGCCCAGATGCAGACCCGCGTCATCGAGCCGGTCAGCGACTTCGTCACCACTCTCGCCGCCGAGGTGGTCGCCCGCAGCGACGTCGAGCTCGACGGCCGCAAGGCTCGGGTGCGCTCGGGCGAGACGAACCAGGGCGATCTCATGGCGGACGCGATGCTGTGGCAGGCGCGAGGCAGCGCTGCGGCCTTCGGTCTTCCCCGCGCCGACGTAGCGTTGCAGAACGGCGGCGGCATCCGCAACGACAGCCTCCTGCCCGCCGGTGCCATCACCACCCTCGACACCTTCAACATGGCGCCGTTCCCCAACTACGTGGCGGTGTTTCCCCGGCTGTCCCGAGAGCGCTTCAAGGAGGTGCTGGAGAACGCGCTATCGCGCACCCAGGCGGGCGATCCCGCCGGGGGCAGCGGCCGGTTCCCCCACGTCGCCGGGTTTCGCCTGCGCTGGGCGCCCGCCGGTGCGGCCCGAAGCGTTGGCGAGCAGGGCGAGGTGACCGCGCCCGGGAGCCGCGTGCGTGACGTGACCCTCGACGACGGCACCGCCATCGTCACAGACGGCGCGGTGGTGGCCGGTCCGGATCTCAGCGTGGCGACCGCGGACTTCCTGGCGCGGGGCGGCGACCAGTACCCCTTCGGCGACGCCGAGTTTCGCATCGTCGGCGTCACCTACCAGCAGGCCCTGCGCAGCTACCTGCTGGGCGCCCTGCAGGGCCGCATCACGGAGGCACGCTACCCGCCGGGGGGTGACGGCCGCGTGCAGGCGATTCCCTGAGCTCGCCGTCGCGGCGACGCGTCAGGCGACGACGACTTCCAGCCAGTAGGCGGCCACCAGCAACAACCCCGTGGCGAGATGCACGGCAATGGTGGTCGCGTTGACACCGAGCAACTCGTAAGGCAGGCGCGCGCGGTCGGCGTCCGCGGCGTTCCAGGCGATGATCCAGGCGCGCGCGCGGCGCAGCGCGAATAAGACGGCCGGCGCCGGCGCCAGCGCCAGGAGTGCGAACGGCGTGCCCACGCCACCGCTCGCCAGGCCCAGCAGCGCCAGCGCGCAGACGATGGCAAACGCCGCGAGGGTGATAGCCTGGAAAACCCGTAACGGGCGCTCGTAGCCGATGCGGGCGCCTTCGCCGCCGGCCAGCCTCACCACCCAGTTGCGCTTGCCCGCCTTGGCGTCGGCGGGCACGTCCTGAAACTGGTTGATCCACACGATGGCGACGACCAGCAACGCGACCGGAAGCGATGCCGCCAGCGGCTCCTGCCAGTTCCACGGGGACGTGCGCCCCGCGGTCAGGACGTAGTGCACGCCGAGCACCATGACCGGTCCGAAACCCAGCCCGATGGCGATCTCGCCCAGGCCGCGATAGCCGAGTCGCAGAGGGGCCAGTGTGTAGCCGAGACCGAGGACGCAGCCGAGCAGCCCCACCCACAAAAGCGGCGTAGCGGCAAGCACCGAGCCGCCGATGAGGTCGTTCAGCCGCAGGCCGATCGCGACGGCACCGGCGAAGCACGCCGCGGCGGCGAACAGCACCTTCCAGGGTGCCATCAGACCCGCCTGGATGATCCGACTGCCGCCGTTGAACGGGCTGAACGCTTTGTTGAGCTCGTCGTTGCGGGTGGTGTGATCACCGAAGTCGTTGGCGAGATTGGTGCCGGCGTGCGCCAGCAGAGCACCCGCCAGCGCGAACCAGAAAATCTCCCAGCTCCATAGCAAAGCCCGCCCTGCGGCGCTGAGATCGGCGTAGGCGATGACGGCGCCCAGCAAAACCGGCACCAGCGTGGCGGTGAAAAAAGGCGCCCTCACTGCGCGCAGCCACAGCAGCGCCCGCGACGCCGCCGCGCGCGCCCAAGCGGCCAACGGCCCAGCCTCGTTCTCGGGAAACTCTCGCCACTCGAACTGCGGCTCGGCATGGAAGTCGACGTGCTTGATCGTGGTCGGCTGCAGCCGGTAATAACCCACGACGCCATGCTTTTGCAGGAAAGGATCGTCCATGTACGCCTGGAAGGCCCGCGTCACCCCGGTGATCACATCGCGCGCCCGACGCATCTCCTCGGCGTCGGTAATTCGCCGGCACTCGCCCTCGATCTGCACGCCCCTGATGTCCGACTGGGCGCGCGCCCACACCACGGCCTGGACGCGCGGATTGAAGCGGATCTGCTCGGCCTTGCGCGAGGGAGAGAACGTGAAAAAGACCAAGTCGCTGCCGTCGCGGGCGAAGAACACCGAGGCGCCGGAGCTGTTACCGTCGACGGACGTCGCCAGGAACATGCGATCGGCGTCGTCCAGCACAGCTTCGATCCTGCGATCGAGATCGGTCACGCCTGCAGCAGTCATAGCGAGTGATTTCCGTTGGCAAAGGGACCCACCTGGCGTTCACGCCAGTAACGCGGGCAGCCCGAGCGCAGCGCTCAGGCCGGCTCTGCGCCCAACGCGTGGACTTGCGTGTCAGACGTCCCCGGGCTCGGCGTCATAAACGCCCGGGTCCAGGGCGAGCAGCTCCTCGACGCTGGCATCGCCGCCGTCGTCGACGTAGAAGTCGATCTCCCGACGAAGAAAATCAATCACCCATTGCGGCGCCGGCTCGCCCGACTTGCGGCTTAGCAGGATCGCGTGGAACGCGTAGGCGGGGCTCTTAGTGGCGGCAAACCGATCCTCAAGCCAGTCGATCTCGAGCTTCTCTTCCATCTGCTGAGCCTTGGGCGTGCGCTTGGACACCGGGTGCGGATGCACGGACCCGAGTTTACTCAATGGCGCAACGACGGTCACCTCGCCCACGGCTTACCGGGCCCTGCGGCCCCCGGCTACGCTCCATCGCACCGCCCGACGCGCAGCGCCGCCGCGCGCCTGCGGGTCCGGTGGTGGGCAATGGCGCAGGCGACACCGATCGAATCCGCCGGCGCGGCGCCGTCGCGCCCGAGCGCCGAAATCATCGCGCTACTTGCCGGTAAAAACCGGTGAGCGCTTCTCGACAAAGGCGCGGACGCCTTCGCGGTAGTCGGCGCTCTCGAGCGAGGCAGTCGTGATCTCCTCTATCGCCGCACGCGCCGACTCGCTGATCTCGCTCTGGATGACTGCGAGTACCCGCTTCGCGCCTGCGATCGACAGCGGTGCGTTGGCGGCTATATCCGCTATCCACTCGCAAGCGACTTCGAGCGCCGACTGCGCATCGACGGCGTCGACGAAACCGATACCGAGCGCTTCGCCGGCACCGAAGCGGCGTGCCGAGAACAGGATACGCTTGGCATGAGTCACACCGACGAGGTTCACCAGGTTGCGCGAGTCGACGGCACCGTAGACAACGCCCAGCCTCGCCGCCGGTATGCCGAATACCGCATCGCGGTGCGCGAGTCGAAAATCGCAGGCCATGGCAAGGCTGCAGCCGCCGCCGAGGCAGTAGCCCTCCACCGCGGCGATGGTCGGCTTGGGCGCGCTCATGATCGCCTCCACCGCCGCGTCCACGGCGCGTTCGTAGCGGGCGCCGCTTTTGCGGTCGTGGCGCGCATCGCCGAACTCACCGATATCGGCGCCGGCGCAAAAGTGACCGCCGGTGCCTGTCAGCACGACGGCCCGTACAGCGTCGTCGTGAGCCAGCGACTCGAATTCACGGGCGAGCTGATGCCACATCTCGAGTGAGACGGCATTGCGCTTGTGTGGCCGATTCAAGGTGACGACGGCGAGCGACGAGCGCTCGCGGCTGACATTGACGCCCTGCATGTGACGGCTCCTTACTCTTCGCAACTCCCACGGCGAACTCCGCCGCCGCGCCCCGGGGTGCGGCAGCCCGGCTCACGGGGGCCGGTGTGACGGCGCCGCTGGCTTGGACCCCGCATCTTATGCGCCGGCACCGGTGGCGAGTCAATCGGGGCATGAGGCGTCAAAAAAAGGCCCCACCGCGGGGTGGGGCCGATCTGTCAGCCTAGGAGTACTGGATCGCTCGACCGGTGAGACTGGATCGAGGCGTCGCCACGCTGATGACTATGGCGCGTGACACTCTAGCGTGCTTCCAGGGCCGTTTCCTGATCTGGGTCAGATTCCCGCCGGATAAGCGGGTTTAACTCGGTGTGCTTCCCTCGCGACCGCTTTCCTTTTACCCTACGCCACCTGTGCCACCGCGCGCCGCTCACCTGCGCGGTGGGACCCGGCTCCTGGGAACGACCAAGCTATGAAAGTTGCCGTGATGGGATGCGGCGGCGTGGGCGGCTACTTCGGCGCCCGCCTTGCCGCCGCAGGCTGCGACGTGGCCTTCATCGCCCGAGGCACGCACCTCGATGCGATTCGCACGTCCGGACTGCGGGTGCGCAGTCCCCTGGGCGATGTGCATGTCGCGCCGGCCCGGGCCACGGCCGAGCCGGCGGACATCGGGCCGGTCGACATCGTCCTGTTCGCTACCAAGCTCTACGACACCGAGAGCGCCGGCCGTGCCTGTGCGCCCCTCTTGGGCCCGGACACGGCGGTGATCTCTCTGCTCAACGGCGTCGACAGCGAGGACGAGCTCGCTGCTATGCTCGGACCGGCGCATGTCGCCGGCGGGGTCGCCTACATCAGCGCGGCCATTGCCGAGCCCGGCGTTATCGAACACCACGGCAGCTTTGCACGCATGGCTTTCGGGGAGCGTGACGGCCAACGCAGCCGCCGACTTGCGGCCTTTCTCGACACGGCCACGGCCGCCGGCATCGATGCCCATCTCAGCGACGACATCGAGGCGGCGATCTGGGCCAAGTTCGTGTTCCTGGCCTCTTTCGCCGCCGTGACCGCCCTCACAAGGCTGCCCATCGGGCCGATACGCGATGTGCCGCAGACGCTGGCGCTGCTCGAGGACGCTGTGGCCGAGGCCATCGCCGTCGCGCGCGCCAAGGGGGTCGAGCTCGGCGCCGACGCGGCCAGGAAATCCCTCGAGACCATCGACGGCCTGCCCGGACACATGAAATCCTCGATGCTGGTGGATCTCGAGAGGGGCAATCGTCTGGAGCTCGACTGGCTCTCCGGCGCCGTATGCCGTCTCGGCGCGGATCTCGGCGTCGCCACACCCGTCCACCGCACGACGCTGGCGGCGCTCAAGCCCTACGCCGCCGGCACGCCCCGACTTCCCTGACGACGGGCGTGCGCCGGCGCCGGATCGAGCTTTGCGCCTGTTCCTGTTCCTCGCGCTCGGCACGCAGATTGTCCTGTTCCTGCCGGAGCTGCCGGGGCATGGCGAGTTCTACGTCAGAGTCATCTGGGTCACCGTCGCCAGCGCCCTCCTCGCCCGGTGGTTCGCGCGCCTCGTGCGCGAGAAGGGTCATATCCTCCTGGCGCGGCTCGGGCTCGCCCGCGCCGCGGCACCGGCCAGCTACGTGCGGGCGTTGTTCGACGACTACGCCCGCGACTACGACGAGCACCTCACCCGGGAGCTGCACTACGCCGCACCTGCGCAGCTGCGTGCACTCGTCGTCGAGCACCTCGCGGGAGAGGCGGGCACTGTGGCCGATCTCGGATGCGGTACCGGACTTTGCGGTATCCAATTCCGCGATCTCGCGACAAAACTGGTGGGCGTGGATCTGTCGGCGAGGATGCTGCAGCGGGCCCGAGCACGCGCATGCTACGATCAGCTGGTCGAAGCCGACGTCGTCGATTTTCTACAGCGCCACGAGGCGAGCTTCGCTCTGCTGGTGGCCGCCGATGTCCTCGTTTATATAGGTGATCTCGCTTCGGTGTTCGCGGCGGCCACCGCCGCGCTCCAACCGGGGGGCGGCTTCGCGTTTACAGTGGAGAGCACGACGGGAAGCCGGTGGCGGGCACTGCCCTCTGGCCGATACGCTCACCCGGTCGCCTACGTGCAGCGCCTGGCCGCACAGGCAAAGCTCGAAATCGTGGCACGGCGCGGGGTGGCGCTACGCACCCAGCACGGCCAGGCGGTGGCAGGCGAGGCGTGGCTGCTGCGAAAACCCTTGCCGTTGTCCTTGCGCGGCGACGATGCAAGCGCCGCCTGCGAGCCACCGCCGTCGTGCGCCGTGCGTGCGCTCGCAGATCGAGCGAATCGAGACCGGGGTCGTAAGTGATGACTGACAAGCGACTGGTGGAGGTTCTCGCGACCTTCTTCTATCTCGGCAAAGCGCCGATCGTGCCGGGCACTTTCGGCACGGCCGGAGCGGTGCCCGTGGTCATCGTCCTCGCCTCGGCTCACCCCGCGCTGTATCTCGCGGCTGCTCTCGCCGTATGCGCCATCTCGATCTATGTCGCTCAGCGCTACGAGTCGCACTTCGGCGTGCACGACAGCCGCCGGGTCGTCATCGACGAGGTCGCCGGGTTCGTCGTGACGATGATGTGGCTGCCCGTCAACGCGCAGACACTCATCGTCGCCTTCGTTCTATTTCGTCTGCTCGACATCATCAAGCCTTACCCCATCAACGTCATCGACCGCAAGGTCCATGGGGGATTCGGGGTTGTTATGGACGACGTCGCGGCGGGCGTGGTTGCCAACGTCATTCTGCAGCTTGTGCTCAGACAGACAAACTGGTTGAGTTGATCGGGTCCGTCGTGCCGCCGTCATGAACGCATTCTCTTACACCGCCCTGAAACCCTACATTCAGATCGCGCGATTCGATCACTGGTTCAAGAATGTCTTCGTTCTGCCGGGCGTGATCGTCGCCGTGTACGATTCCCCGCAACTGATCGGATGGGAGCTGCTCTACCGCGTCGTCGTCGCTTTGCTGGCAATCGGCCTGGTGGCCTCGAGCAACTACGTCATCAACGAAATCCTCGACGCCCCGCAGGATGCACTGCACCCCGTGAAAAAGCATCGCCCGGTGCCCTCGGGCAGCGTGGACCTGAGACTGGGGTACTCTTTGTGGATCGTCCTGGCCGTCGCGGGTTTCGCCGTGTCGAGCGCACTCGGCTCCCGCTTTGCGACGATCGCCGCGTGCCTGTGGATCATGGGCATCGGCTACAACGTGCCCCCGTTTCGGTTCAAGGACAAGGCCTACCTCGACGTTCTGAGCGAATCGGTCAACAACCCTCTACGCCTGCTGGCGGGATGGTATGCCGTCGGCATGCTGCAGGTGCCGTCTCTTTCACTGGTGTCGGCCTACTGGATGGTGGGAGCCTTCTTCATGACGGTCAAGCGCTTCGCCGAATTTCGCCGTATCGGCGACGCCGCCACTGCGGCGAGGTACCGCGCGAGCTTCGCACATTACACCGAAGAGCGACTGTTCGTCAGCGCTATCTTCTATGCCGTCTCCTTCGGTCTGTTCTTCGGCATCTTCATCATGCGTTACCGACTGGAGCTGCTGCTGTCGATCCCGCTCATTGCAGGACTCATCGGCTACTACATTCATCTCGGGTTCATGGCCGACAGCCCCACGCAGTATCCCGAGCGCCTGTACAGGCAGAAGCGCTTCGTCTTCTACACCGCTGTGTGTGTACTGGTGATGGTCGCGCTGCTTTTTGTCGACATTCCCGCCCTGCACGCCATATTTGTGCCCACGATCAGGGTGCAGTAGTCGCCTCGGCGGAAGAGCGCAACGCGGCGGGTCGTGCGCGTCGCCGCTCAGCGTTCCTGGGGAACGCAGAAGAACCTGGACAGAACGCGGCACACCCACAGGGTCTCGAGCTCCATGCTCACGAGGAGCGATGCCCCCATGGCCTCGACGTCGACCCACCGCTCCAGCGGCTCGTGGCCGGACTTGGCCGCCTGGATGACGTATCTGCCCGGAGCCAGTTCGACGCCGGTGAGCGGCGTCACCCCGAAATGCCGGCCGTTGATGGAAATATAGCTTCCGCTCGGATCCGAGACGACGTCTAGCCTGCCGCCCGCCGTCTCACCCCGCACCGGCAGGGCCGGCAGCAGCGACACGACAGAGCTCCGGCAAGCGTTGTCCTCAAGGCAGCGTACCCGCGGCAGTGACGAGACCAATCGGTTAGCACAGACCATCGGAACTGTCCACAGCGCTGCTGCTGGCCGTGCCCTAGCGGCCGCGCCACACCGGTTTACGCTTTTCGGCGAACGCTATCGCCCCTTCCTTGATGTCTTCGCTGCGGTAGAGCACGTTGACCGTCTCCACGGCCCGCCCGTGGAGCAGATGGAAGGCCTGTTGCACCTGCACTGCCTCGGTGCGTCGCATAACGTCCTTGATCGCCGCAAAGACGAGCGGGGGACCGTCGGCCAGCCGCCGTGCCAGCTCGCGGGCCCGTGGCAACAGCCGCGCAGCCGGCAGGATCTCGTTGACCAGGCCCCAACGCGCGGCCTCCTGCGCCTCCAGCCAGCGACCGGTAAGCAGCAGATCCATGGCTATGTGATAGGGGATGCGGCGATGCAGCTTGATCGTGGCGGCATCGGCCAATATGCCGACATTGATCTCCGGCAGCGCGAAGCGGGCATGCTCCGCGGCCAGAATCAGGTCCGCGGAGATCGCCAGCTCGAAACCGCCACCCACCGCCATCCCGTTGACGGCAGCGATTACGGGCTTGTTCAGATCCGGCAACTCCTGCAGACCGCCGAAGCCGCCGGCACCGTAGTCCGTGTCCGGTGTCTCGCCCGCCGCCGCCGCCTTGAGATCCCAGCCGGCACAGAAGAACTTCTCTCCCCCACCGGTGACGATCGCCACCCGCAGCTGCGGATCGTCGCGGAAGGCGACGAACACCTCGCCCATCTGCCGGCTCGTCGCCGCGTCGATGGCATTGGCCTTGGGTCTGTCCAGCGTCACCTCCAGCACCGGTCCGACGCGTTCGACTCTTACTGGCTGCTCCGGCATGGCATCAATCCTCCGGGTTCGTTTCGAGCATGATCATGTGAGCGTCGGCGACCACGGCACCTTTTCCTCGCGGTCGCACCAGCAAGGGATTGACGTCCACCTCCATCAGGCACGCGGCATTATCCTGTGCGAAGCGCGCAATCCTGACCACGGCATCCACGACCGCATCCATATCAGCGGCGGGCAGACCGCGGTAGCCGTCGAAAAGCGGTGCCACCTCTAGCCGCTGCAGCGAATCGAGAACCATGCTGCGGTCGACCGGCAGCAATAGCACGCGGGTGTCTCGCATCAGCTCCACCAGAACGCCGCCGCGGCCCAACACCAGGTAAGGCCCGAACTGCTCGTCGCGGCCTACGCCCACTATCAGCTCGAGCACCGCGTCGGTAATCATGCTTTCCACCAGCAGTGGCCGGCCGTCGCAGTGCAAACGTCGCGCCGCGCTCGCCACGGCGCTGGCCGAGTGCAGATCGATGCTGACACCACCGGCCTCCGTCTTGTGCACGATGCCGCCGCCCACAGCCTTCACCACCACCGGATAACCGATGCCTTCGGCCGCGGCAACCGCCTCGTCCACCGTGGCCACGAGCCTGCCCGCGGGCACGGTCAGTCCGAGGGCCTCCAGAGCGCGTTTGGACTCCCACTCGTCGCGAACGCGTGCGCGGCCCTCGAGCGTCGCCGGCGCGATCACCGGCACCGAGCGGTCGGCGGCGCGCGCGCGCCCGGCGAGGACGGCCCCCTCGACGGCCGCCAGAGCCTGCTCGAAGCCGTGCATGGGTGCCAGGCCGTGGGCAGCAAGCATCTTTGCCGTCTCCTCCGGCATGCACTCGGGAAGCGACGCTACCACCGCCGCGCGTGCTCCCGTGGACTTCGCGGCCTGCACGATGGCGTTGGTCGTCGGCCACCAGTCATCCGTGCGGCAGCGGTCGCTGCGAGGATAGTCCAAGAGCAGCATGCACAGGTCGTATTGCCCCTCCATCATGGCCGTGAAGCATTGCGTCAGGCGGGCCTCGTCGCCCCAGACGTAGGTGTGGTAGTCGAGAGGGTTGTCGACGCAGACGTTGTCATGCAGAGCGGCTGCCACCGCGCTGCGATGTTGCGGATCCATCTCGGGGAACAGAACGTCGCGACCGTCGGCCAGGTCGGCGATGAGCGACGCTTCACCACCCGAGCAGCTCAGCGAAGCGACGCGGTTTCCCTGCAGAGGACCGATTACGCTCAGAAACTTCAACGTCTCCAGAAATGTCTCGACCGTGCGCGCGCGGACGATGCCGAGACGGGCGAACAGCGCGTCGAACAGGCCGTCGTCGCCTGCAAGCGACGCCGTGTGGCTCATGGCAATGCGAGCACCGCCGCGCGAGCGGCCCGTCTTGAGCACGACGAGCGGCATGCCCTTGCGCCGCGCCTGCTGCGCCCCTGCGACGAAGCGCTCGAGCCGCACGACGCCCTCGAAGTGCAGCCCGATCGCGGTAACGCGCGAATCGTCCAGCATCGCTGCCAGGCAGTCCTCGACGCCTATCGCAGCCTGATTGCCGACCGCGACGACGTAGGCCAGCGGCAAGGCGCGCCTGTGCATGGTGAAGTTGAGCCCGATGTTACCGCTCTGGGTGATGATGGCCGCGCCGCGCTGCGCAGGCTCGCCGCCGTGCTGATCCGGCCACAGGGCGACACCGTCGAGGTAGTTGAGCAGGCCGTAGCAGTTCGGGCCGATGATGGGCATGGGCCCGGCTGCGGCAACCAGCCGTCGCTGGCGCTCGATGCCTTCGCCGCCGACCTCTTTGAAGCCGGAGGCATAACACACCGCACCGCCTGCGCCCATGGCGGCCAGCTGCGCGACGATCTCGATCGTGGCCTCTGCCGGAACGGCGACGAAAGCGGCGTCCGGCGGTGTCGGCAGGTCGGCGACGCGACGATAGCAGGAGCGCTCGGCCATGGACGCCCGCGTTGCACTCACCGGCCACAGAGCACCCGCAAACCCCATGCGCAGGCACTGCTCGGCGGCCCGGCTCGCCTCGTCTCCGCCCACCACGGCGACGCTCGCGGGGCGCAGCAATCGCGCCAGGCGATCCGAGCCGTGCGTTGATGCCGCCAAGGCCTCAGCGCTCGTGGGGACGCAGCAGCGAACGCGAGATGATCAAGCGCTGGATCTCGCTCGTTCCCTCCCAGATCCGCTCCACGCGAGCGTCACGCCAGATTCGCTCCAGCGGCAGATCGGCCATCAGTCCCATGCCGCCATGGATCTGCAGAGCCTCGTCGGCGATGAACGCCAGCGTTTCGCTGGCCGCCAGCTTCGCCAGCGCGGCATCGGTGTCGGTCATCTCGCCTCGATCGTGCTTCCAAGCCGCTTGCCAGGTCAGCAACTGCGCAGCGCGCCGCCGCAATTCCATGTCGGCGAGCTTGAAACCGACGCCCTGAAAACGACCGATCGTCTGTCCGAACTGCTTGCGCGTTGCCGCATGCTCCAGGGCGAGCTCCATTGCCCGGTCGCAGCGACCCAGACAGATGGCGGCTACCTGCAAGCGCGTCGCTGCCAGCCACTGGCCGGCGAGCTCGAACCCCCGGTCGACCTCGCCGAGCACCTGAGCCGCCGGTATGCGGCAGTCGACAAACTCGAGAACGAAGTTGTGGTAGCCGCGGTGCGACACGCTGCGATAGCCCGGCCGCACGGTGAAGCCCGGCGTGCCCTTGTCCACCAGGAATGCGGTGATGGTCTTGCGGGCGCCGCGTGGCCCCTGCTCCACCCCTGTGGCGGCAAACAGAATCACGAAATCCGCCAGGTCGGCATGGCTGATGAAATGCTTGTTTCCGTTGACGACGAAGTCGCTGCCGTGACGCTGCGCCCGGCACGACATCGAGCGCACATCGGAACCCGCATCCGGCTCTGTCATCGCCAGACAATCGACTTTCTCTGCACGAATGCAGGGCAAGAGGTAACGCTCGCGTTGCTCGTCCACGCACGCCAGCAGAATAGTGCTCGGTCGGGCCACGAGGTATTGCAGGGCCATGCTGGCGCGCCCGAGCTCCCGGTCGAGCAGACACATGCTGACGGTGTCGAGCCCGCCACCGCCGAGTTCGGCCGGCATGTTGGCCGCATACAGGCCTAGCTCGATCGCGCGCCGGCGGATACGATCCGCCACCTGCGGCGCCACCCGATCGCTGTGCTCGACCTCCGCTTCGTGCGGATAGAGCTCCTGCTCGACGAAACGCCGGGCCGTCTCCAGCAGCATGCTCTGTTCCGCGCTCAGAGAGAAATCCACCCCTGCGTCACTCCGGCTCAATCCGCCGACGGCGATGCCGCCCGCAGCCGCTGCGCCTCCTGCTCGCGCAGAACGCGCCCGGCGGCCGTGTCGTACTCCCGCAGCGCCCGCATGATCGCAATGAGGCATTGGTCGCGCAGGCGCTCCAACTCCGTGACGCTGCGGCCTTCGGCCTGCGCCAGCGTACCCGCCACCATTCTTTCGATGAGCTCCTCGCTCAGTGGTGGCGCCTCGAGCCGGGTCCAAGGCAGTTCCAGCGCCGGCCCGAACTGCTCCAGGAAGTGGCGCATGCCGGCGTCACCGCCGGCGAGAAAGAAGGTCATATTGACACCCATCATCGCCCACCGCAGACCCGGGCCGTAGCAGATGGCTGCGTCGAGTTCGTCGGTGCTGGCGATGCCGTCGTTGATCAGGTGAAGATTCTCGCGCCACAAAGCCTCCTGCAGGCGGTCCGAGAGAAAGCCTTCGATCTCGCGGCGCAACCGCAGCGGGTACATGCCGAGACTGCGGTAGAAACGCACAGCCGAGTCGAGCTGCGGCTCGCCGGTGCCCTGCCCCGCGACCACCTCCACGAGCGGCAGCAGATAGACCGGATTGAAGGGGTGACCCACGAGAACGCGCTGCGGATGACGGCACTGAGATTGGAATTGCGAGGGCAGTAGGCCGGAGGTGGACGACGCGATCAGTATCTCGGGCGCGGCCAGCGCATCGATCTGCGCGTGCAGCGCCGTCTTCAGCTCGAGGCGTTCCGGGGCGGATTCCTGGATGAAGTCGGCGCCGTCGACCACCGCCTCGAGGCTGTTGTGGAAAGCCAGGCGCCCCGGATCGGCGCCGGGGAACAGCCCGAGCTCCGTCAACGCCGGCCAGGCGTTGTGCACCGCGGCCCGCAGGCGCTCCTCCGCGTCGGGCGCCGGGTCCCACGCCAGCACGTCCAGGCCGCGCGCTAGACAACGGGCCGCCCACCCCGCGCCGATGACCCCCGTGCCGACGACCCCAACCGTTGCGACCTCTCTCATGCCGACGCCTCCCGCAGGCGAAAACACGGACCCGGGCGCGCAGGCGACCCCGGGCGTCGGCCCGGATTATAGCGGGGTATGCCGCAACGCAGACGCCTGCGCTACCGCCTTTGCAGTAGCTCGCACCGCAGTACTATGATTCGCCATTGCGCAGGCACGGGAGCGAGTCATCGTGACGTTACACTCCACCACCCTTGTCGGTATCGCCGGCAGCCTGCGCCGCGATTCCTACAACGCGGCGCTGCTGCGTGCCGCAGCGCAGCTGCTGCCCCCCTCTTGTCATCTCGACATCGCCTCCATCGCGGGGATACCGCTCTACGACGGCGATCGCGAAACCTCGGCGGGCATACCCGACGCGGTGCGCGAGCTCAAGGACCGGATTGCGGGGGCGGACGGCCTCGTGGTGGCGACGCCGGAGTACAACAGCTCGTTCCCCGGAGTGCTTAAGAACGCGATCGATTGGCTGACGCGTCCCGCCCAGGACATCGGGCGGGTATTCCGCGGGCGACCCGTCGCCCTCATGGGTGCGACGCCCGGGCGCTGGGGCACCCGATCGGCGCAGAGTGCTTGGCTGCCGGTGCTGCGTGCGCTGGGAACCCGCCCCTGGTTCGGTGACCCTCTGTTCGTTTCACAGGCGCGAACGGTTTTCGACGGCGCCGGCAATATCGTCGACGAGGACGTGCACGAACGTCTCGAGCGCTTCATGAGCGGCTTCGCCGAATTCGTCCGCGCCGGGTAACCGAAGCTGCGGTGCCTCGCTGAGACAGCGGCGCCGATGCTCCACGACAGATTGAACGCCGCCTCGGCGACATCCCAGGAAGGCGCGAGAGCGCGAAAGATAGGCGTACGCGGGCTGCGAAACGAGCCGGTCTAGAGCGCGGCGCCTTCGAAGATGGCCATCCGGTAATGCTCTCGGCCGAATTGCACTATTGTTTGCTGGCCGCGCTCGGAGAGAAGAAATTTGAGGAAGGTCTCGGCGGCCTCGCGGTGGGCGCCGACGACTTTGAGTGGATTGACAACGATGAGGGAGTACTGGTTGCGCAGTTTGCCGTCGCCGGAGTAGAGCGGCACCAGCGCCTGCCCGATCTCATCGCGGTTCGTGAGATAGGTGCTCCAGTCGGCGAAGGTATAGGCGCCGAACAGGGCAGCACTCCTGACTGTCGCTCCGGCGCTCGTGCCCGTAGACTCGTAGCCGAGCCAGTCGGGCTCCACACCAAGAAGTCTCCACAGCTCCGCGATTCGCTGATACGTCCCGGATTTCTCGCCGGGAACGAGAAAATCGACCTCATTCTCGGCAATCCGGCGCAAGGCGTCCGACAGATCCCCCGCGTCCCGCAGATTCAGCGGGTCGTCCGGGGGACCGAGGATGGCGTAACGGCTGTACAGCACCGCGGTACGCGACAGGCCGTAACCTCCCGCCAGGAAAGACTGTTCCCCATCCGGGTGATGTGTCAGCACCGCGTCGATCGAACCTTGGCGCGCCGTCTCGAGCACCACCAGGCCGCCGCTGACCGTCAGCTCGACGTCAAACTGCGGGTTTTCCCCCTTGAAGACCTCGATCAGGACATCGACGAGGCCGCTCTCGGCCGCAGTGTTCGCCACCGCGAGCCGCAGCGCGTGCTCGCCCGCCGGCGCGGCGCTCACGAGGCCCAGCGCCAGAAAAACTGAGCACAGCCAACGGCTCTCCATCCCGACTCCTGCACGCATCAGCTTGTTTTTGTTATCTTACCATAGCCGGCGTCGGGCGCCGCCCGGGTCGCAGGCTCTGCGATCGGAGCCCACCTGCCACGCACACGGCGCTCTGCGTCGGCCGCTGCGCCGGAGCGCACGCCACGGCGTCGATGACACGTGCCGTTGACGGCAAGCGAGGACACTCTCGAGTCATGATTCACGTCGAACGGCACGACTCCCTCGCCCTGCTGCGGTTGGATCACGGCCGCGCCAATGTGATCGATCGTCAATTTCTGCGGTTGCTCATCGACGCCGTCGACGCGGTGGCCGAGTCCAACGCCCGCGGCATGGTCGTCACGGGCAATGGCACGATCTTCTCGGCCGGCGTCGACCTGCTGCAGATGATCGAGGGCGGGAAGGAGTACATCGACGAATTCCTGCCCCTGCTGAGCGAGGCACTCGCCAAACTGTTCGCGTTTGCGCGGCCCGTCGTGGCGGCGGTGGACGGTCATGCCATCGCCGGCGGCTGCATTTTCGTCTGCGCCGCCGACCTGCGACTGATGGCCGATGGCACCGCCCGCATCGGCGTTCCCGAGATTCACGTCGGGGTACCGTTTCCCACCGTCGCCCTGGAGATCATGCGTTTCGCCACCGCCGGGCGAAATCTTCCGCAAATCCTCTACTCCGGGGACACGTATGCGCCTGCCGCAGCGCTGCGGCTCGGGCTCGTCGACGAAATCGTGGACGTCGCCGAACTGCTTCCGCGGGCGCTCGATCACGCACGGCGGCTTGCCGCGTTGCCGCAGGAGACCTTCACTGTGACCAAGCGCCAGCTGCGCGCTTTGGCCACGGAGCGCATCGAGCGGCGACGGGCAGTCGAGGACCCTGGAATCTTCGAGATGTGGAAAGCGCCCACGACACTGGCGGCCGTGAAGGCGTATGTCGAGCGGGTCCTGCTGAAAAAGACGTGATGAGTAACGCGATCGCCGGCGCCCTGTTCCGTCAGATCTTTCATCCCTGCGACTTCTCCCACTCGAGTGAGGTCGCGTTCGGCCATGCGCTGAAGATCGCCCTAGGCACCGGAGCCGGTCTCACGATGATGCACACCGCCGCCGATCTGGACGCCGTGCGATGGTCGGACTTTCCCGCGGTGCGCGGAACACTGGCGCGCTGGGGGCTGATTTCAGACGGTGCACCGCGCAGCGCGGTGGCGGAGCTCGGCATCGACGTTCGCAAGATTCTCGGGCGTCACGCCGACCCGGTCAGGTCCTGCCTTGCCCACCCACGCGGCAGGCCGGCGGATCTCATCGTCCTGTCCACGCGCACGAACCGCGGTCGCGCCCGTTGGCGGCATGACAGCGTCTCCGCACCGCTCGCGAGGCAGGCGGGGGAAATGACGCTGTTCGTTCCCGAGGGTTCAGAGGGCTTCGTATCCCGCGCCGACGGCTGCGTCTCGCTGCGCAGCGTGCTCATCCCGATCTGCCCCGTGCCCCGAGCGCAGCGGGCCGTCGACGCCGCCGCGGCGGCGGCCGCGGCCCTTGCCTGTTCCGCGGTGAACTTCACGCTACTCCAGGTGGGCGATGGGGACAAAGCGCCAGAGGTGGTCACGCCGCAGCGCAGGGGTTGGCACTGGACACGGGTGGTGCAGCGGGGCAACGTCGTCGACACCATCCTGCGCGCGACGGCACAGATCGACGCCGATCTGCTCGTCATGGCCACCGCAGGAAGTCGCGGTTTTCTCGGTGCCCTGCGCGGCAGCACCACCGAGCGCGTGCTGAGCGAGGCGTGTCGCCTCCTCCTGGCAGTGCCGGCGCTCTGAGCCCGCTGCACGATAACGGCGCGCGTAAGCTTGCGGGGGCCCGAGACCGGGCGTCACACCTAGCCGCTGGCGCGCGTCACAGGCCCGCGACCTCACAAGAGGCCTGCTTCCAACGGGTCGCCCAGCGCTTGGCCTGCGCCACCTGCTCGGCACTCATGCTGCTCTGCAGTGTCAGGCGCGCGTCGAAGGCGTCGTCGTGTCCCTGCGCCGCCGCTACCGTGTACCACATGTAGGCGCTGCGAAAATCCGTGAACTCGTCGCCAAGGTCCGGGGCATTCTCGCTGCGATTGGCGAGGACGTTAGCCATCTCGTACTGGGCGGCCGCGTGCCCCTGGGTCGCGGCTCGGCAAAACCAGTGCAGCGCCTTGCGTGTCTCCGCCGGCGTCTTGCAGCAATAGGACATGGCCAACTGGTACTGCTCCTGCGGGGCCTTCGGGTCGGCGCCGGCGCTGTATCCCGGCGGCGTCTGCACATCGGAGTTGCTGCCGAATCCGCCGCCGCACCCTGCGGCGAGGCCACCGCTGACGAGCACCACGCCGAGGCGGCAAGCAGCGGATAGAGTCCAGGATTGCCTTGTCGTTGAACGCCTCATAGCTCCCTCTCTCGTGGAATGCGATTTCCGCGAGCGGCCCCATGCACACCACTCGCAGGCGCGTCGGCTCCATTATACGGCCGATGCGACGCCGGACCTACCCACGCCAAGCGCGGTGGGGTGCCCGGGGTGAGACCTGGAATTTCACACGGGCTTGGCCACGGCACCGGCGACGCTGTATCTTTTGCCCACCGCTTTCGCTGCGCACGCGCCGAGCCGATGAGCCGCCGTCACGACATCGGACCCAAGCCGCTACACTTTCCCGTCGGCGATCCCGTCGACCCGACGCCGGCCCGCATTCCGGACCGACGGGGGTTCGGCGGACGCGATGTCGTCCTGCGCCCCGTAGACCCGCAGCGCGAGCGTTGCCTTTTCGCCGCCACCCACGGCCCCGAGCTCGAGGCCCGGGTGTGGACCTACCTCTCCTACGGCCCTTTCCCGGACCAGGCGGCGTTCGATACGTGGCTCGAAGAGCGCGCACGCTCGACGGAACCGATGTTCTACACCGTGCTCGACAGGCATGCCGGCGCGCCCGTCGGCCTCGTCTCCTTCCTCAATATCGCACCGCTCAACCGCACCATAGAGATGGGGCACATCTGGTACGTACCCCAACATCAGGGCGGCGCCACCAACACGGAGACGGCCTACCTGATGATGAGCGAAGCGTTCGATCGCTGCTCCTATCGACGACTGGAGTGGAAATGCGATGCCCTCAACGCACGCTCGCGGCGCGCAGCGCTGAGGCTCGGATTTCGCTTCGAAGGGATTTTCCGCCAGCACCTCATCGTCAAAGGCCGCAACCGCGACACGGCCTGGTACTCGCTTCTCGACGCAGAGTGGCCACAAGTAAAGCGCCATCTCGAGCAATGGCTGTACGAGACCCCGCGCGACGATAGCGGCCGCCGCGTCGTCTCGCTCACGAAATTGATGGCGTCCCGGCAAGTGCCGTGATCCCCGTCGCGCGTAACCCGCCGCTTTCGCAGACGAGGACCGCCCGCCGGGACCTGAGGGTCCCTAGGGCTCGATGAGCGTCCCGATCCCTCTGGAGGTAAAGATCTCGAGCAGCACCGAGTGCTCGATGCGCCCATCGAGGATGTGAGCCGAGCGCACGCCGCTGTTGATGGCATCGAGCGCGCAGCGGACCTTTGGCAGCATACCGCCCTGGATGGCACCGCCGTCGATAAGCGCGGCGCTCTGCTCTCGATTGAGCGTACGCATCAGCTCGCCGCCGCCATCGAGAACACCCGGCGTGTTGGTGAGTAGGATCAGTTTCTCGGCGTTCAGCGTGATTGCAAGCTTCCCCGCGACGGTGTCAGCGTTGATGTTGTAGGTCTGGTCGTCCGCCCCCACGCCAATCGGTGCGATGACGGGTATGAAATTACGCTCGTCCAGGACCGCAACAACACCGGGATCGATGCTTTCCACCTCGCCGACGTGGCCGATGTCGATGATCTCGGGCTGATCAACCAGGGCCGCGTCTGATTTGCGCAGCACCATCTTGCGCGCGCGAATCAGCCCGCCGTCCTTACCCGAGAGCCCCACCGCCTTGCCGCCTTGCGCATTGATAAGGCTCACGATCTCCTTGTTGACTAGCCCGCCTAGCACCATTTCCACGACATCCATGGTTTCACGGTCGGTGACCCGCAATCCCTGGACGAAATGACTCTGCTTGCCGATGCGCTCGAGCAGCGTGCTGATCTGCGGGCCGCCGCCGTGCACCACAACGGGATGCATGCCCACGAGCTTCATCAGCACGACGTCGCGGGCGAAGCCGGTCTTGAGAGCCTCGTCGACCATCGCATTGCCGCCGTACTTGATGACCATGGTCGCGCCTTGGAAGCGCCGGATGTACGGCAGTGCCTCAGTGAGGACGTGCGCTATCTCTCGAACAGATGTCTTGCGTGTCACGACGCGTCAACGATGCCTGACAATGATGCATATCGGCCGCCGCTTGCCACCGGATTCTCGCTCCAGGAGGTGAAAACACGGCACGGAAGGGCAGCACCTGGGTGTTGCGGTATACGCCGGCGACGGCGGTTTCGCTGCGAGAGCAAGCCGCGAGTGCCCTACCGCCGACGCGCCGCGGTCAGTGTAATGAGCGCTGGGACAAAAGAAAAGGGCCGCCGCAGCGGCCCTTCCCTTAGCCTGACAACGACTTGTGCGTCAGTGAACCTCGACCTCGATCTTCCGCGGCCTGGCCGCTTCCGCCTTCGGCAGGGTGAGGACCAGGACGCCGTCCTTGTGCTCGGCCAACACACCGGAATCGTCGATATCGTCGGCCAGGCGAAGCGAGCGCACGAACTTGCCCTGACGCCGCTCCCGGCGAATCACGCGCCCCCCGGTGTCGACGTTCGAGCCGGTTTCTGTCTGGGTGCTGACGGTCAGCACGCCGTCCTTGATCGTGACCTCGATGTCGCCTTTGCTGACGCCCGGCAAATCCGCCTTGACGACGTAAGCGCAATCCGTCTCGGCGACGTCGACCGGCGGCACGAGAACACGCTCGGCGTCCGCCGGTGCCGAACGCCGCGGGCGGAAAATTCCATCCAGCGCGCGGTCGAAATCATTGAGCACGTGCCACGCCAGGCCATGCTCGGGTCTACGGCTTACAACGTTCATTGAGTAACCTCCACAAACAGTGTTTACCTCGCGGCGAATGCCGCAGGTCTAGCCTTTTCATGGGGATATGGGCGGCCGGTTTCAAGCGCGATCGGAGACGCGGGAATCACCCGTCAGACGAGCGCGCGCGCCTGTCGCGAGCGACGCGCAGTGCACGGGCGGTGGCAACGACGATCGGGCGGCGCCGGGCCGCGCGCGGGCGAGGCATGTCGCGGCCCGCAGGCCGCGATCACGGCCCGAGCGCAACGCGACTCAGAGGATGTATCGCGTGAGGTCCTGGTTGGCGACGAGATTGCGCAGGTGCGCGTCGACGTAGGCGGCGTCGATGTCGACCGTGTGGCCGTGCCGATCGGCGGCTTCGAAGGACACGCTCTCCAGCAGCCGCTCCATGACAGTGTGCAGCCGCCGGGCACCGATGTTTTCCGTCTGCTCGTTCACCTGCCAGGCGACCTCGGCGACTCGCCGGACGCCGTCCTCGGCAAACTCGAGCGTCAGCCCCTCGGTTTGCATCAGCGCCGCATATTGTTCGGTCAACGAGGCATCGGGCTCGGTCAGTATGCGGACGAACTCCTCCGTTCCCAAGGCGTCGAGCTCGACGCGAATGGGCAGACGACCCTGCAGCTCGGGGATCAGGTCGGAGGGCTTGGTCAGCTGGAAGGCGCCCGAGGCGATGAACAGAATATGATCGGTTCTGACCATGCCGTACTTGGTGGAGACCGTCGAACCCTCGACCAGCGGCAACAGGTCGCGTTGCACCCCTTCCCTGGAAACATCCGGACCATGATGCTCCGAGCGCCCGACGATCTTGTCCAGCTCGTCGATGAAGACGATGCCGTCCTGCTCCACACGCTCCACAGCGCGCAGCTTGATGTCATCGTCGTCGATCAGCTTGGAAGCCTCCTCCTCGGTCAACAGCTTCGACGCGTCCTTGATGCGCAGCTTGCGCGCCCGCGCCTTGCGCCCACCGAGGTTCTGGAACATACCCTGGAGCTGGCTCGTCATCTCCTCCATGCCCGGGGGTCCGAAGATCTCGACACCGAGGCTGGGTGAGCTCACCTCGATCTCGATCTCCTTGTCGTCCAGCTTGCCCTCGCGCAGCAGCTTGCGAAATCGCTGGCGTGCGGCCCCGTCCCCTTCCGGCACAGCCCGCACGGAATCCGTCCCCGTCTCACGGGCAGGTGGGATCAGGATGTCGAGAATCCGATCTTCGGCGGCGTCTTCGGCACGCGGGCGAACTTTCTCGATCTCCTCTTCACGCGTCATCTTGACCGCCGTATCCGCGAGATCGCGAATGATGGAGTCCACCTCGCGCCCCACATATCCGACCTCGGTGAACTTGGTGGCCTCGACCTTGATGAAGGGCGCTCTGGCGAGCCGCGCCAGGCGGCGTGCGATCTCCGTCTTGCCGACACCGGTGGGCCCGATCATGAGGATGTTCTTCGGGGTAATTTCCTCACGCAGATCGTCGCGAGCGACCTGACGGCGACGCCAGCGGTTGCGCAGCGCAATGGCCACCGCGCGCTTGGCCTCGGACTGGCCGATGATGTGCTTGTCCAGCTCCTGGACGATTTCCCTCGGTGTCATCTCCGACATGACCGTACTCAGGCCTCGAGTTCTTCGATAGTAAGGCTGCGGTTGGTGTAGACGCAGATGTCTGCCGCTATGTTCAGGCTTCTCTCGACAATGGCGCGCGCATCGAGTTCGGTCGACTCCAGCAGCGCCCGGGCTGCGGCCTTGGCGTACTGCCCGCCCGAACCGATGGCCATCAGGCCGTCCTCGGGCTCCAGCACGTCCCCGGTGCCGGATATGATCAATGATCCCGACGGGTCGGCCACGATCAGCAGCGCCTCGAGCCGTCGCAATATCCTGTCCGTACGCCAGTCCTTCGCCAGCTCCACCGCCGCCCGGGTCAGCTGACCCTGGTGCTTCTCGAGCTTGCCCTCAAAGCGCTCGAACAGCGTGAAGGCATCGGCGGTGCCGCCGGCAAACCCCGCCAAGACCCGGTCTTTGTACAGTCGCCGCACTTTACGGGCGTTACTCTTCATCACGGTGTCGCCCATGGACACCTGGCCGTCGCCACCCATGGCGATGGTGCCGTTGCGGCGAACCGACAAGACCGTTGTTCCTCGAAAAGATACGGGCATGGCGTCTGGGCGTTCCTTCTCAGGAGGTTAGGTGCGGTGCCCGCGGGGCCATTTCAAGCGCCGGCCGGAAACCATGGCCCGCTTACTGCACGAGCTTGAGATGAGGTCGCTTTGTCTGCTTGTCGTTCTTGGCCGTTTGCTCGCCCCCCGAGGAGTCGGGATCGGGAGGGGTGTCGGAGCCATCCTGCTGAAAGAAGATACCCTGGCCGTTCTCGCGGGCGAAGATCGCCATTACGGCGGGGACCGGCACCTCGACGACCATCGCGGAGCCGTCGAAACGGGCCGAGAAACTGACGCGCTCGTTGCTCAGCTGCAGATTGTGCACGGCACGATCGTGAATGTTGAGAACGATCTGGCCCTCCTTGACATACGTCCTCGGCACGTCGACGTCCTCGGCGTCGGCATCCACCAAGATCTGGGGGGTGAGCCCGTTGTCCAGAGCCCACTCACGAATGGCACGGATCAGGTAAGGTTTGGTCGAGATCATGCCGCAATGAGAACGCGAACGTTGCGAGACTAGCGGATCTCGTGCTCGGCCTCGCTCAGACTGGACAGGAAGGACGCGCGCTCGAACAGGCGCTCGCCATACTCGAGAATCGGCTTGGCCTGGCGGGGTAAATTGATGCCGTAGACCGGAAGCCTCCACAGCAGGGGTGCCATCAGACAGTCCACCAGACTGAACTCCTCGCCGAGCATGTAAGCCTGCTCGTTGAAGATGGGCGAGACGGCGATCAGGCCATCGCGAATCATCTGCCGGGCATCTTCGTTTTCCCGCACGAGCTCCACTGAGTCGAAGTCCTTGACGAGATCGAGCCAGTCGCGCTGCACCCGCAGCATCATCAATCTAGCCCGACCACGATTGACCGGGTCAACAGGCATCAACGGCGGGTGTGGAAGCCTCTCGTCAAGATACTCGTTGATGATCTGGCAGCCGTACAGAACGAGATCGCGATCCACAAGAGTCGGTGTCTCGTTGTAGGGATTGAGCTCGACCAGATCCCCAGGAGCGCCCTCGGAGTCCACGTATTCGACTCGGCACTCGACTTCCTTCTCGAGAAGCACGATACGAACGCTGTGACTGCGCACCCCGAGCGAGGCACTGTAGAGCATCATGGGCGGATACCGAGCGCCGCCACGCTCGCCGCGGCGACGCCGATGCCCACTGGCGTTGCCGGCGCCCGACAAGCGGAGAACACGATCACGCCGACACGGGCCCGGACGCTCAATGAATGTCCCTCCAGTACTCCTTCTTGAGGAGATAACTGAGCGCTGCCAGGACAATCAGAAACAGGATGACCCAAAAACCCATCGCATAGCGCTCCAACTTGGCCGGCTCCGACAGATAGACCAGGAAGTTGGTGAGGTCCTGCATCGCCGCATCGAACTCCGCGGTGCTGAGAACACCGGGTTTCTCGGTCTCGAATCCCTGCAAGTCCCCGCTCTCGTCGAACACGGCGCGCTGCACTCCCTGAAGTTCGTGCAGGACATGGGGCATCGCGACATTGTGAAAAACCACATTATTCCAGCCGCTCGGCACCGCGTCGTCCACATAGAAGCCTCGCAAGTAGGTGTACAACCAGCTCGGATTGCGCACTCGCGCGATGGTGCTGAGGTCGGGCGGCGCCACGCCGAACCATTGCTTCGCCTGCTCCCGGGGCATGGTCGTCGTCATCAGATCGCCAACCTTCTCCGAGGCGAACATCAGGTTTGCCTTGATAAGTTCGTCGCTGATCCCGAGATCACGTCCTACCCGGTTGTAGCGCATGTACGCGGCGCTGTGACACGACAGGCAATAGTTGACGAATATACGTGCGCCACGCTGAAGCGACGACTCGTTGTGCAGATCGATGCGCACGGCATCGAGCTTGGCGCTGGTCTCGGCCGCTCCCACGTAGGCGGGCGCCGCCATCAACAGGATCAGTATGCCGAGCGCTTTCATTTCATCGTCACCCTTTCTGGTTCTGGCTTCGTCTTGTCCCACTTTGTGTACCACGGCATCAGCAGAAAGAACGCGAAATAGATGACGTAGCAGATCTGGGCCATGAGCAGATTAATCCCCTCGGGCTTGCGCATGCCGAGCCAACCGAGAAGCACGAAAGAGACGACGAACAGCGAAAGCGCCGTCTTGTACATCCAGCCGCGGTAGCGAATCGACTTCACCGGAGAGCGGTCGAGCCAGGGTAGGAAGAAGAAGAGCACGATGGCGAAGCCCATGGAAAGCACGCCCCACAGCTTCGCATCGACGCCGAAGAAGGGATAGGTCACCGCCCGCAGGATCGAGTAATAAGGCGTGAAATACCAAAGCGGAACGATGTCGGGTGGTGTCTGCAGGATATTCGCCGGCTGGAAGTTGTCTTTCTCCAGGAACAACCCTCCCAACTCGGGCGCGAAGAACACCACCATGAAGAAGAGGATCAGGAAAACCAAGAGACCGAAGATGTCCTTCACCGTGTAGTAAGGATGAAACGGGATGCCGTCAAGCGGCTTGCCGTCGCTGTCCTTGTTTTTCTTGATCTCGATGCCGTCGGGGTTGTTCGAACCCACCTTGTGCAACGCGACGATGTGCAGGTAAACCAGCGCTGCGAGGGCCAGTGGCAGAAGAATCACGTGGAAGGCGAAGAAGCGGTTGAGGGTCGCATCGGAAACGACGTAGTCTCCCCGAATCCACTCGGTCAGAGCGTCACCGATGCCGAAGGGAATCGCCCCGAACAAGGAAATGATCACCTGGGCGCCCCAATAGGACATGTTTCCCCAGGGAAGCAGATAGCCGAAGAACGACTCGGCCATCAGTGCCACGTATATGAGTACCCCGATGATCCACACGAGCTCGCGGGGACTGCGGTGGGACCCGTAGAGCAGTGCCCGGAACATGTGCAAGTAAATGACGATGAAGAAGAACGAGGCGCCCGTCGAGTGCATGTAGCGCATGAGCCATCCCCACGGCACGTCGCGCATGATGTACTCAACGGCGCCGAAGGCCTGCTGGGCATCGGGCTTGTAGTGCATGGTCAGCACTATGCCGGTGACGATCTGAAGCAACAGCACGAAGATGGCCAGCGCTCCGAAGTAATACCAGAAATTGAAGTTCTTCGGCGCGTAGTACTGCGCCATATGCTCCTGCCAAACCTTGGTGAGCGGGAAACGCTCATCGACCCACGTCAGCAGCTTCTCCATCAGGCAATCTCCTCACCCGGATCCACGCCGACGATGATCTTGTTTTCGTCGACGAAGGAGTACGGCGGAATGGGCAAGTTGGTTGGTGCCGGGACGTTCTTGTACACGCGGCCGGCCAGATCGAACTTCGAACCGTGGCAAGGACAGAAAAAGCCGCCGCGCCAATCGTCGCCGAGGTCCGAGGCCCCGCCGACGGCAAACTTCTCCAGCGGTGCGCAACCGAGATGAGTGCACACGCCGAGAAGCACCAGCAACTCGGGCTTGATGGAGCGGTGCTCGTTGCGGGTGTACTGCGGCTGCTCGCTGCGCTCTGAATTCGGGTCCGAGACGGCGGCGCCGAGGTCCGCAAGAGTGGCAAGCATCTCAGCGGTGCGCCGCAGCACCCAGACCGGCTTGCCGCGCCACTCCTCGACTTTCATCTCGCCCGGCTTGAGATCGCTGATGTCGATCTCCACGGGCGCTCCTTGTGCCTTGGCCCTTTCGCTAGGCGTCATACTGGAGACGAACGGAACCGCTGCCGCCACCGCGCCCGCAGCGCCAACGCCGCCGGTCAATCCCGTGAGAAATCGCCGCCGACGTCTGTCTACGCGATCGTCGCTCATAACACCTCCCTCAAGAATCTAACGAGCGTCAGCCGCCACCGGGCCGAGCCCCTTCGCACAGACTCCCGCAGAGCTCCCGGCGACGAGTCTGCCGCCCAGCCCGCCACCCGCCGGGCTTGCTGGATTCTGAGCCGAGCTGGAAAAGAGCCGAATTATAGCAAACTCAATTGCGGTGCATGCGCCACTTCCCGGGCACGAGGGCGTCGCCCAGCTCCGCAGTCGCAGCGGCGGCCACTGCGTCCCACGCCGGCTCAGACAGCGGGGCGCTGTCTCACTTCGGCGGGTCGGGCTTGGCCTGCAGCCCCTCGGCACCGTCCAACTCGGCAACGGCGGCGTCCAGGGTCCGCTCCATCTCCTCCTCGCTCATCTCCTCGCCGTTCTCACCGGCTTGTGTCTGCGGAGAAACGAAGACCCGGCAAAGGTAAAGCCCGAGCTCGAACAACAGCCACACCGGCACCGCGAGCATCGTCTGCGAGAAGATATCGGGCGGCGTCAGCAACATGCCGGCGACGAAGGCAGAGACGATGATATAGGGGCGCTTGCTCGCGAGGCTCTCGGGCGTCGCCAGACCCGCCTTGACCAGCAAGACGGTCGCCACAGGCACCTCGAAAGCGATACCAAAGGCGAAGAACAGCTTGAGAACGAAGCTGAGGTAGGCGTTGATGTCGGTCATCACCGCCACCCCCTCGGGTGCGGTGCTGGTGAAAAAAGCAAAGATCAACGGAAAAACGATGTAGTACGCAAACGCGATGCCCAAATAGAACAACAGGCTGCTGGAGACGAGCAGCGGCACCACCATACGTTTTTCATGCGCGTAGAGCCCCGGTGCGACGAATGCCCAGAGCTGGTAGAGCAGGTACGGCATCGCCACGGCAACGGCGAAGGCAAAGGCGAACTTGAAGGGCACGAAGAACGGGCCATGCGGCTCGGTCGATATCATCGTGTTGCCTTCGGGCAGCGCCAGCATCAGCGGCTTGGCGAGATATTCGTAGAGGTCGTTGGCGAAAGGCGCGGCGGCCGCGAACACGATGCCGACGGCAATGAGGCTGCGCAGGAGCCGATCACGCAACTCCATCAGGTGAGAGACGAACGTCGCTCCCTGATCCTGGGGCTTGGTCTGTTGCGTCATTGCCGGCGCTCAGCCCGACGCGACAGGCGTAGACTCGGGGATTGCATTGGCGAGCAGAGTCAGGAGGAGGGTGTCGGGCTCGCGGGTTCCTTGGGCGCCGCGGCGGCGGTGTCGTCGGGACTCGCGAGCGTGCTCTTTGGCTTGCCATCGGCGGCGACGACTTCGTTCATGGACTCGGCCGCCTGCTGGAAAGCGTTCCCGGTCTCCTTGAGTTCGCTGCCGATGTTCTTGATCTCCTGGAGATCCTGCGCGTTGATCTCGCGATCGATGTCTGCCTTGACCTCGCGAACCATTCGCCGCGCGCGGCCCATCCACAGACCGGCGGTGCGCGCGGCCCGCGGCAAGCGTTCCGGACCCAGTATGATCAGGGCGATGACACCGATCAGTCCGAGTTCCCAGAAACCGACATCGAACATGGCGCGGTGACTCGCAGGACGAATATCAGGCTTTGTCCTTGTGCGCGGCCGCGATGTCCTCGGCCACGACCTCGTCGGCGTCTTGGCCGATCTGCTCGGGCTCCTTCTCGCTCTCCTCCTTGGATTCTTCGGTTTCTTCCTTTACCGACTTGCGAAAGCTCTTGATGGCCGTGCCCAGATCGCCGCCCATGCCCCGCAGTTTCTTCGTGCCGAACAACAACAGCACGATGACCAGAATGATCAGGAGCTGCCAAATGCTGATTCCGCCTACGCCCATTTCAATGTCTCCGGTTACCGTTCAAAGTCGTTCTGCCCCAGCGTGGTCCCCCGGCGGGGCCGCATCGCCTCACGCCTGCCTCTTCACGACAGACCGCCGGGTCCGTTCGATGACGCCCGGGTGGCCGCGGGGCCTCGCCGCTCTCGAACATTGTAAACAGTCGATTTATCGAGATAAAATGAGATGCGCCCGCAGTGCCCTCAGCCGCCCCCGCGGGAAATCCGTCGGGACTCCCCTAACTGTAGCACGATCCTACGTGCCGGCGCCGCGGCTCGCCTTCTCCGCCACGCCCGACTTGCCGAAACGCCGCTCCAGCTCGGTGAACACCTCGTCGGGGCGGATGCCGCAATGGGACAAGAGGATCAAACAATGAAACCACAGATCCGCGGTCTCATGAACAATTTCCTCATGCCCGCCGTTCTTGGCGGCGATGATGGCCTCCGTCGCCTCCTCCCCCAGTTTCTTCGCGATGGCGTCCACGCCGGCATGGTGAAGCCAAGCCACGTAAGATGCGTCCGGCGGTGCGGCCTTGCGCGACTCGATCACGTCCGCCAGCCGCGCGAGCACCTCCGCGCTCGATGCCGGCCGCGAAACCTCATCCGTCATCGCCGTATATCTCCCGCGGCTCCCGGACCACCGGCTCGACCGCACGCCACTGCCCGCCCTCGAGCCGTTGGAAAAAGCAGCTGGCGCGGCCCGTGTGACAGGCGATGCCACCCTGCTGCCGCACCCGCAGCAGAATGACGTCGTTGTCGCAGTCGAGCCGGATGTCCTCGACTTCCTGGACATGGCCCGACCGCTCGCCTTTGCGCCACAGCTCACGCCGGCTGCGCGAGTAGTACACGGCCCGGCCTTCGGCAACCGTCGCCTGCAGCGCCTCGCGGTTCATCCACGCCATCATCAGCACCCGACCCGTGCCAGCATCCTGGGCGATGGCCGGCACCAGGCCCTCGGCCGTCCACGCCACGCTGTCGAGCCAGGCGTCGGCGGCCGCGCTCGGCGCCTTCACAGCCTCACCTCGAGCCCGGCATCGGCCATCTCACGCTTGGCCTCGGCGACGGTGTGCTCGCCGAAGTGAAATATGCTCGCCGCCAGCACGGCGTCGGCGCCTCCCAGTGTCACGCCTTCGACGAGGTGCTCGAGCTTGCCCACGCCGCCGGAGGCGATCACGGGTATCGGCACCGCGTCGGCTACGGCCCGGGTAAGGGCCAGATCGAACCCGTCCCGCGTGCCGTCGCGATCCATGCTGGTAAGCAGAATCTCCCCCGCCCCCAGCTCCGCCATGCGCGTCGCCCATTCGATAACGTCGATGTCAGTCGGCTTGCGCCCGCCGTGAGTAAAGATATTCCAACGCGGATTCTGGCCGTCGTGAACCTGCTTGGCATCGATCGCCACGACGATGCATTGCGAGCCGAAGCGCTCTGCAGCCTCGCGGACGAAATCCGGGCGTCGCACGGCCGCCGTGTTGATCGAGACCTTGTCAGCGCCTGCGTTGAGCAGACGCCGCACGTCGGCGAGCTCGCGGATGCCTCCGCCGACCGTCAGGGGGATGAATACCTCCTCGGCCACGTGCTCCACGACGTGCACCATCGTGTCCCGATCGTCCGAACTCGCGGTGATGTCGAGGAAGGTGAGCTCGTCGGCGCCCTGCTCGTCGTAGCGGCGTGCGACCTCGACCGGGTCGCCGGCATCGCGGATATCGACGAAACGCACGCCCTTGACGACCCGTCCCGCATCGACGTCGAGACAGGGGATGATCCTCTTGGCGAGACCCACGGCGCGCTACTCCGGGTTCGCCGATGCCCCGGCGGCAAATTCGTCGGCGAGCCTCTGCGCCTGCGCGAAATCCAGCGTCCCCTCGTAGATGGCACGCCCCGTCACCACGCCGAGAATACCGGCCTCGGCGACCCGGCACACGGCACGGATGTCCTCCAGATCGCGTATCCCCCCGGCAGCAATGACGGGGATACGCACAGAGCCGGCAAGCCGCGCCGCAGCCTCCGCGTTGACCCCGCTCAGCATGCCGTCGCGACTGACGTCCGTGTGCACAATGGCCTCCACACCGTCCGCCTCGAAGTGGCGCGCCAGATCCCCGAGGTCGTGAGACGACAGCTTGGACCAGCCGTCGATGGCGAGCCGACCCTCCTTGACGTCGAGGCCGACGATGATGTGCCCGAGGAATTCCGCACACAGGTCGCTGACGAAGTGGGGCTCGTTGACCGCCTTGGTGCCGAGGATGACGTACTGCACGCCGGCGTCGAGATAGGTCTGGACCGCGTCCTCATCCCTCACGCCGCCGCCGACCTGTATGGGCATCTCCGGATGCGCCTCGGCGATGCGACGGATGAGATCGGCATTGACCGGCCGCCCGGCCCTCGCACCGTCGAGATCGACAATATGCAGACGCCGCGCCCCGGCCTCGGCCCAACGCTCGGCGACGGCCACCGGGTCGTCGGAGAACACCGTGGTGTCGTCCATCCTGCCCTGTCTCAGGCGAACGCATTTGCCGTCCTGAATGTCGATGGCGGGAATAACAAGCATGGTAGGTCCGACTCGTTGGGAGAATCGCTCTGTGCGCCGATGCGGCGTCTATCCGCCGCCCTCCCAGCGCAAGAAGTTTGCAAGCAGCTTGAGGCCGGCCTGCTGGCTCTTCTCAGGGTGGAATTGTACCGCGAATATATTGTCATGCGCGGCGGCCGAGGTAAACGTGACTCCGTATTCGGTCTCGCCGACGACCTGTCCCGGGTCGTCGCCGCGTGCATAGTAGCTGTGCACGAAGTAAAAACGGGACCCGTCCGCAATTCCCCGCCAAAGAGGATGCGGCCGCGTCTGCGCCACCGTGTTCCAGCCCATGTGCGGGATCTTGAGTCTGTGGCCACCGGCGTCCGCGGGGGCCCGAAAGCGGCGCACGTGCCCGCGCAGAATGCCCAGGCACCGGGTGCCGCCGTCCTCCTCGCTGTCCTGGTAGAGCGCCTCCAGACCCAGGCAGATACCCAGGACCGGTCGGGTCGCCATCACCGCTTCCACCGCCTCGCGCAAGCCGCACTCGCGCATCGCCGAAATCCAGGTGCCGATGGCTCCCTGTCCCGGGAAGACAACGCGGTGCGCCTCGCGGATGCGTGCCGGATCGCTGCTGACCTCGATGCGCTCGCCGGTCGACACATGCTCGAGCGCTTTCGCGACCGATCGCAGATTTCCGGTTCCAAAATCGACGACCACAACGCTCGTCATGGCTGCACCGTCCGAAAAGGGGGGAGAGGAATCCGCTTTTCTTCGCCGAACGCCTGAAAAAACCTCGACTCGGGGCGTCGGCGCGCGCCTACAGCGTGCCCTTGGTCGACGCAACCTCTTCCCGGAGGCGCGGATCGATCTCCAGGGCCATGCGCAAGGCCCTGCCGAATGCCTTGAACAGCGTCTCGGCAATGTGATGCGCATTGCGACCCCGCAGGTTGTCGACATGCAGGGTCACCTGGGCGTGATTGCAAAACCCCTGAAAGAACTCGTGAATCAGGTCCACGTCGAAATCGCCGATGCGGGCGCGGGGATAGCTGACCTCGTAGTGCAACAGCGGACGACCCGAAAGATCGACCACCACCCGGCTGAGGGCCTCGTCGAGTGGCACGTAAGCGTGACCGTAGCGACGAAGACCGCGCTTGTCGCCGGCGACGCGGGCAACGGCCTGGCCCAGGGCGATGCCCACGTCCTCCACCGTGTGGTGGGCATCGATGTG